>Ga0209250_1000042_pt1 | contig 106705 bp, 100 predicted proteins | sample SaaInlV_200m_DNA_FD_184663 | JGI IMG/M metagenome (GOLD analysis project Ga0209250, IMG submission 184663) | Marine microbial communities from expanding oxygen minimum zones in the Saanich Inlet - Saanich Inlet SI072_LV_165m_DNA (SPAdes) (version 2) | ecosystem: Environmental > Aquatic >... | reverse complement strand
AACCGCCAAAGGCTTCATTCAGCCTTAGGCTACAAAACACCTATTGAATATGGAAAACTAACAAATGTTGCTTAACTTTATGTCAACTTTTTCGTATGAAGTCCATCATGGACTTAGTATAAAAAAGTGTCGGGTATGCTATTGGTTTGAGTATTCCACTTTCAATCATTTTACCTGCCTGGTAATTTAAAAAATTAACAGCCGAATTTTTTTTGGATTTTCCATTAGAAAAGAATGAAACAAATTTTGTCGAATAGCACTATTTTTTAAGACAACCTTTATTATTCAGTTTTTTTCAATTCCAATAATATCAGTGTTTATCGGCGTAAATCTGCGGCAGATGAAATAATAAGGAAAGACAAATAATTATATTTACCTGTTAAGTCAGGTTTTTTAATTATTCGGTTTCATTTTGCCACTATAATATGTAAACCTAAATTATAGACATAATTAAGTTTGTACCATACAAATAAATGAGCTATCCCTTTGTCACAAAAATCTTTTCATTCTCGGCGGCCCATAAATACGGGCACGAAGATTGGTCTGATGAAAAGAATGCAGAAGTATTCGGCCCAGATGCGGAATTGCACGGACACAATTACACTCTTGAAGTAACCGTTACGGGCGATATCAACCCAGAGACTGGATTTATTGTTGATCTTGCTCATCTGAAGGATGTTGTGAATGAAAAAATTGTAAAACGAATTGATCACACGCAGTTTGAAAAAACTATTAACTGGTTTAAAAATAAACAACCAAGTTCTGAGAATTTAGCTCAATATATTTGGCAGGAAATAGAACCACATATCAAGGGTTGCGCACTTCATCGAATAAGACTAAAAGAAACAAACACAATTTATACGGATTATTACGGTCCCGGAGAATGCTGTAAATGAACTTTAGATCCACCTTGTATTTAGTTTTGGCAGGAATATTTATCGCATCCCTTGTGAGCGCGAATTTGATATTTCAAAAATTTTTTACATGGACGCCATTTGGGCTTTATACATTTGAGATGTCTGTTGGTATTCTACCGTATCCCATCACATTTTTGTGTACAGACCTTATTTCAGAACTCTATGGAAAGAAAAAAGCTGATCAGGTTGTGATAGCAGGTTTCGCCGCGAGCCTATTTGTATTGTTGGTGGTTGGAATAGCGGATAGGGTACCCCAAACAGATTGGTCTCCGGTTGGATCAGATACTTTTCATTCAGTATTCGGATTATTTGGCCCGGCAGTATTTGCATCCATGGTAGCTTATTTATCGGCACAATTTATTGATATCCGGTTATTCCATTTTTGGAAAAAACTTACTAACGGAAAACATCTCTGGCTGCGGAATAATGGCTCTACAATATTTTCTCAACTTATTGATACATCTGCTGTCTTAGTATTGTTATGTGCTTCCGGGACTATTGAATGGTCTAAATTCTTAACACTTTTACAGGCCGGTTTTCTTTTTAAAGTATTGGTTGCATTAGCAGATACACCATTATTTTATCTAGGCGTTTATGCCTTAAAAGATAAAGTAAAGGAAGAAAAATTGTCATGAATAATATAGAAAAAACGATTAAAACTTTACTAACCGAAATTGGTGAAGACCCAAGTCGCGAGGGTCTTAAAAAAACGCCAAAAAGAGTTGCAAAATCATGGAATTATTTTTCCAGCGGATACCTCACTAATATAGACGAATTAGTAAATGATGCTATTTTTGATGAAGATTGCAGCGAAATGATAGTTGTACGGGATATTGAATTTTTCAGTATGTGTGAACATCATATGATTCCTTTTTTCGGACGCTGCCACGTGGGTTACATCCCGGATAAAAAGGTGATTGGGCTTTCCAAGATTCCACGTATCGTGAATGCTTTCGCGAGGCGGCTTCAAGTACAGGAAAGATTAACGGGGCAGATTGCTGAAACGATTGAGAAAATATTGAACCCTGTCGGGGTTGGTATTGTGATGGAAGGCAGACACTTGTGTATGCAGATGCGCGGTGTGGAAAAGCAGAATAGTTTTGCAACAACGTCTGCAATGCTGGGACAATTCCGGGAATCTTCTGAAACTAGATCAGAATTTATGAGTATCGTTGGAATGAGAACTTAGGATGAATTCTTTTGATGTTGCTGTACTTGGTGGTGGTCCTGGAGGTTATGTGGCTGCCATAAGATCTGCTCAGCTTGGGTTAAATACTGTCATTATAGAAAAAGCAAAATTGGGTGGCATTTGTCTTAACTGGGGCTGTATTCCAACAAAGACTCTGTTAAAAAATGCCGAAGCACTTCATATTGTGAAAACAAGCAAGAAATTCGGGATCAATATCCCGAAATATTCAGTGGATTTTCCCTCAACAATTAAACGCAGCAGAGATGTTGCAGACAGACTTTCAAAGGGTATTGCTTATTTAATAAAAAAAAATAAAATTACGCATTACGAAGGGACGGGAAAACTTATCACCCCTAAAATATTGGAAGTGGTTAAGGGAAAAAAGAAACAAAATATAACTGCAAAAAAGATTATTATTGCAACTGGCGGTCGACCGCAATCATTTCCGGGAATGAAATTGGATGGAAAAAGAATTATATCATCAAAAGAAGCCATGGTGTTGAATAAAATCCCTAAAAAATTAATTGTTATTGGATCTGGAGCGATTGGGGTTGAATTTGCTTATTTTTTCAATGAATATGGATCAGAAGTGCACTTAATAGAAATGCTCCCACGAATTCTTCCTGTTGAAGATGAAGCAGTATCAAAAGAGCTTGCGCGCAATTTTAAAAAATCGAAAATAAAAATATATACAGAAACAAAGGTTTCAAAAATTGACTCATTAAAATCCAAAGTGAAGGTTTACCTAGATAAAAAAGGGAAACAAAATATTTTGGAAGGTGATTTAGCATTGGTTGCGGTTGGTGTGACGGGAAATGTTGAGAATATCGGTCTTGATGATTTGGGTGTTAAGGTTAAGAAAGGTTCCATTGTAATCAATAAATTCAACCAAACAAATGTGGAAAATATTTATGCCATTGGCGATGTAACCGGTCCGCCATGGCTGGCTCATGTAGCATCGGCGCAAGGGCATGTTGCGGCAGAACATGCAGCTGGTCGAAAACCTGTACCAGTTGATTATACAAATATTCCCGGGTGCACCTATTGCCAACCACAAGTTGCTTCAATTGGACTGACAGAAGTGGAAGCCAAAGAAAAAAATTATGATGTGAAAGTTGGAAAGTTTGATTTCAAAGCCAGTGGAAAAGCGTTGGCGTCCGGACACACAGATGGTTTTGTTAAATTAATATTTGATGCAAAGTACGGTGAATTGTTAGGTGCTCATATTATTGGCTCAGAAGCAACAGAATTGATTGCCGAATTGGGAATGGCAAAAGCATTAGAATCAACTTGGGACGAATTAGCAACGACTACACATGCACATCCAACTTTGTCCGAAGCAGTCATGGAAGCTGCATTAGATGCGATGGGGCAGGGAGTGCATCAATGAGTATAAAAATACAAGACCTCGGCAAAATGGATTATAATTCCGCATGGAATCTGCAAAAAGCACTTCAGAAAAGGGTCATGGCCGGAAAAGGTGAAGACACGCTGCTGCTAGTTGAGCATGAGCCTGTTTATACCTTTGGGAAAAACGCCGATGAAAATCATTTGCTTGAGCATATGTCTCATGATGTGAAGGTTTTTCATATCGAGCGCGGCGGCGATATTACGTTTCATGGCCCCGGCCAACTTGTGGGATATCCCATTCTTGATTTGAATTTATATTGCAAAAGCATCACTTGGTATATGCGCAGTCTTGAAAGTGTTATAATTCAAACTTTGGAATCATTTGGAATTAAAGCCGATGTAAAAGAAGGGCTGACGGGTGTTTGGGTAAATGATGAAAAAATTGCAGCTTTGGGAGTTCGGATATCACGGTGGGTTACGATGCATGGGTTTTCATTAAATGTGAATACAGATCTTTCTTATTATGATGACATTATTCCCTGTGGAATTTTTGAATATGGTGTTACTTCGATCAATAAAGTGATGAATTGTTCCGTTGAAATTGAGGATGTTAAAGCAGTTATCATTAAAGAATTCAATCGGATTATCATCCCTAAGAAATGTTGGAATTAACCCATGCCTAAACTTCATGGTTTTCAGAAAAAAGAATTGCTATCCATATATGAAAAATTAGTATTAGCTCGTCAGTTGGATGATAAAATGTTAATTATGTTAAAGCAGGGAAAAAGCTTTTTCCATATCGGCTGTTCCGGTCATGAGGCGGCTCAAATGGCAGCCGCAAAAACCCTGCGCCCCGGCGAAGATTGGGCTTTTCCGTATTACAGAGATGGCGCATTTTGTCTTGGGCTAGGCATGACGGCACGGGAACAACTTTTATGCTTTCTTTCTAAGAAAGAAGATCCAAACTCAGGCGGTCGCCAGATGCCCCAGCATTATGGGCATAAAGATCTCAGAATTGTCAGCCAGTCTAGCGCAACTGGAACTCAATTCCTACAGGCTGTTGGGTGTGCTATGGGAATAAAAAAAGATAAAACGAAAGAAATTGTATATGTTTCATCCGGCGAAGGAACCACAAGTCAAGGCGATTTTCATGAAGCGCTCAATTGGGCTAGTCGGGAGAAATTACCCGTAATATTTCATATTGAAGACAATGAATACGCAATAAGTGTTCATATTTCTGAGCAGACTTCGGGAAGTTCCGTGTTTTCTATGGTATCGGGATATCAAAATCTTGCCCGATTTGATGTGAATGGATCAGATTTTTTCGAAACAAATCTTGCGTTTCAAAAAGCAACTGAACGGGCGAGAAAGGGGAAAGGCCCATCTGTAATTGTATCTCATGTCGTAAGGCTTTTACCACATTCTTCATCTGATGATCAGCGAAAATACAGAACAGAAAAGGATTTGAAGAAAGATAAAGAGAAAGATCCTATCATTGAATTTGAAAAGGAATGCATCAAAACGAAGGTGATATCTAAAAAAGAATTTTCCGTCATTCGTAAAAAAATTATTACAAAGGTTGATCGTGATGCGAAATGGGCCGATGCGCAAACATTCCCGGATGCATCGACTGCGTTAGACCATATTTATGCATCGGATAGAAAAATTGAAGAACATCCTTTTAAAGAGATCAATGAAAAAATTGTTTTGGTTGATGCAATCAATCATGCCCTATCTGAAGAATTAGAACAAAATGAAAAAATGGTGGTTTACGGGCAAGATATTGCCGACCCCAAAGGCGGAGTATTCACTGCAACACGTGGACTTTCAGATTCATTCGGAAAATCGAGAGTTTTCAATTCGCCGTTGGCTGAATCTTCTATCATTGGAACTGCGATCGGGCTGAGCCTTGCAGGATATAAACCTGTTGTGGAAATTCAATTTGGTGATTATATCTGGACGGCGATGATGCAAATCCGAAATGAGGTGGCAACAATGCGATACCGGTCTAACAATGCATGGAGTTGTCCGATGGTAATTCGTGTTCCCGTTGGCGGATATATCCATGGTGCTCTTTGCCATAGTCAGTCCATCGATGGTTTTTTTCTGCATTTGCCCGGTATTCGCATTGCATATCCATCAAATGCTGCAGATGCAAAAGGGTTGTTGAAAGCAGCTTGCAGAATGAATGATCCGGTTTTGTTTTTAGAGCATAAAGGGTTGTATCGTCAAGGGTATGCTGCAACGCCGGAACCGGATGACCATTTTTTGCTTCCATTTGGAAAAGCTCGGATCGTTGAACCAGGAAATGATTTGACAATTGTAACCTGGGGCGCGATGGTTCAGAAATCTATAGAAGCTGTGAAGGAATCGGATTTGGACGGCAGCGTTGAAATTATCGATCTTAGGACGTTGAATCCTTTGGATATGGATACTGTTGGTAAATCGCTAGAAAAAACATCCAAAGCAATGGTTGTTTACGAAGACACCTTAACGAATGGCCCCGGTGCAGAAATATCCGCAATCATAGCGGATAGGTTTTTTGAATTATTGGATGGTCCCGTTAAGCGAGTCGCATCCAAAGATTCTCCTATTCCTTACAACTGGTTTTTAGAAGAACAAGTTTTACCGCAAACTTCTGATATATCCACCGCAGTAAACGAATTGATGGAGTATTAATGATTGTAGATATTGTTATGCCGAAAATGGGGGAATCCATTACCGAGGGTACAATTATTGAGTGGAAAAAAAATCTCGGAGATCCAATTGCGCTTGATGAAATTTTATTGGAGATAGGAACAGATAAAGTTGATTCTGAAATCCCCTCAGCAATTGCAGGAACAGTGGTGGAACTGCTTGCGGAACCAAACGATGTTATAGAAGTGGGTGCTGTCATTGCGCGGATTAAAACTGATACTGAAGCTGATTCTGAAGATATTGAACTACCGATTGTGGAAGTTAAAAAATCTGAGGTGAAAAGAAAAAATGATCCTGAAAAACTCGATCGAAAACCGATTAATGTTGCACCTGATAGCAGCCATTCACTGGAAAAGAATGATGGTAGATTTTATACACCTGTCGTGCAAAAAATTGCACAAGAAAAAGGAATATCCAATGTTGATTTATCCGCGATTTCCGGTTCGGGGAAAAATGGTCGTGTAACTAAAAAAGATATCCTCTCGTACATTGAAAATAAAGGTATTTCTACTGCGTCACCGGATGTTATTGGCGAAAGGACTGAGATGGGGCACATGCGCAAACTCATCGCGGATCATATGCGAAAAAGTCTTGATACATCAGCACACGCCTATCTTATGTCAGAAGTTGATATGACTTCTATCGTTGAATTTGTAGCTAAACAAAATGAATCATTTGCTCGGCGTGAAGGATTTCCGCTCACCTATACACCTTTTATTGTGCTGGCAACGGTTCAGGCATTGATTGATTTTCCGGATATGAATAGTTCCCTGGAAGAAACAACTATTATTCGAAATAAGAATATCAATATCGGACTTGCTGTTGCTGTTGAGAAAGGGTTGATGGTTCCTGTCATTTCGCATTGTGAAGAATTGAATTTTTTAGGATTATGTAGAAAAATCCGAGATATCGCTGTTCGTACAAGAGATAAAAAAATCAATCCGAGTGAGCTTCAAGGTTCGACTTTTTCAATTACAAATTATGGCATTTTTGATGTGACGATGGGGACATCAATTATAAACCAGCCTAATGTTGGTATTCTTGGTGTAGGAACTATCAAAAAGCGTCCGGTTGTGTTGGAATCAACAACAGGTGATAGTATTGGAATTAGAAGTATAATGGGTTTGACTTTGGGAATTGATCATCGATTAATTGATGGCGCTGGAGGTGCAAGGTTTATTGAAACTGTGCAAAAAAATCTAAAATCAATGGAATTGGATAAACTGTTTTGATGGAATCATTTGTGCAAATTAAAGCCCAAAAACCAAAAATTCGCCTTCGATTTGGGGATGGTTATCAATTTGTAAAAGAAACTATAAATAATAATAAACTTACGACAGTATGCGAAGAAGCGCGTTGCCCAAACCTATTTGAATGTTGGGATCGTGGAACAGCAACCATAATGATTCTTGGAGATACATGCACACGAGCATGCGGATTTTGTTCGGTAAAAACCGGAAAACCAATTTGGAATGATTCGTTAGAACCGATTCGCACTGCAATTGCAGTCGGGCAAATGAAATTAAAACATGTGGTTATAACGTCAGTTGATAGAGATGATTTAAAGGGTGATTATGGATCAGAAATTTGGGCAGAGACGATTCGACAAATTCATGGTAGAGTACCGGAATGTACGGTAGAAGTATTGACGCCAGATTTTCAGAATTACAAACCTGCACTTCTAAAAATATTTGAAGCTGGCCCGGAAATTTTCAGTCATAACATTGAAACTGTGAAACGAATTAGCAAACGCGTTCGTGCACAGGCGAATTGGAAACGAAGTATGCGCGTCCTAAAACAATCAGTGGATTTTGGATTGGTAACCAAAACAGGAATCATGGTTGGATTGGGAGAAACAAAAGATGAAGTCATTGAAACCATGCGCGAAGTTTCTAATCTCGGAGTAACTGTTTTTACGATTGGACAATACCTTCAACCTACTCAAAACCATTTGCCTGTTATCCGTTATCTGGACGATTTAGAATTTAAAGAATACAAAGAGATTGGTATGAGTTTTGGGTTTCAGATTGTGGAATCCGGCGCATTGGTCCGAAGTTCTTACCACGCCGATGAGCAGGCTCGCTTTGCAAAATTAAAAGGATGGATAAATGAATAAAAACCTCGTTTATGGATTAACAATATTTGCTGGAATTATTCTAGCTTGGTTAACTGAAATTGATCAACAACGAGTTGATGAGTCTCAGAAAACCTCATCACCTCATTCTGAGGCACCCGCCAATTCAATTGGACGAATTATTCAAGTTGGGTCACTGGAATTATCGGTGCCAAAAGGTTGGTTGCAAGAAGAGCCAAAATCATCTATGCGCAGTGCTCAGTTTCGATTACCGCGTGTATCAGGAGATCATGAAGATGCAGAAGTTGTAGTCTTTAATAATATCGGAGGATCGGTTGATCAAAATATTAATAGATGGATAAATCAATTCACGCAAGCAGGTGAAAAATCCTCTGAAGGGCTAGAAAGTACCCGAGAATTTAATAGGAATGGTTTGGAAATTACTTTGGTGTATTTGGATGGGATTTATGCGAGCCGTGGCACGAGTATGACAGGGCCGGTGATAGAAAAACCGGGATTCAGCCTGTTAGCTGCCATCGCGATCACACCGGAAGGACCATACTATTTTAAAGCCATAGGACCCAAGAATACGATCCGAGAATGGTCAAACTCATTTGATACATTAATAGAAAGTTTTAAGTACTCAAAATGATAATTCTGCCTTATAGGGTGAGACTAAAGTTTTATCAACTAAATAGTTGCCAAATAGGCGTATATGTTTAATTGGTACAATAATTGAGAATGCATACATGATAATAAATTCAACCTATTTTACGGAGAAATTATGAACGAAGAATCGCGTCAATATCCAGTTATGCCATTGAGGAATACTGTTTTATTCCCCCAGCAAGTCATTCCGATCTACATTGGCCGGGATAAATCTTTAAAATTAATAGATGATTTACCTACTGATGCAAAATATATTGTTGTAGTTGCTCAGGAAGATGGTTCAATTGAAGAACCTAAGCCGGAAGATTTGTATGCGTTTGGAACCCTTGCTCAAGTGCTAAAAGTATTTGATATGCCTGACAACAGTAAGTCAGCAATTGTGCAAGGATTAGATCGTGTGAAAATTCTCTCATATCCAGAACATGATCCTTATTACAAAGCTGTGATCCAGACAGTCAATGACGAAGGAGAGGAAAAAGATATTGAACTGGATGCATTAATGACCAATCTCCGCACAGTTTTCGCTGAATTAATCCAAGTAGCGCCCTATTTGACTGAAGAACATTCCGGTATGCTATCAAATATTCAGAAACCCGCTCGGCTTGCAGATAAGTCAATCAGTTTGTTGAATATTGTAAACCATGAAAAACAAGAAGTCCTTGAAGAATTATCCGTTAAAAAAAGAGTTGAGAGGGCGATTGATATTCTTAATCGGGAAATGCAGAGAATTAGACTTGGAGAAGAAATCCAAAGTGAAGTTCAAGATGAAATATCCAAAACTCAGCGTGAATATTATTTGCGGGAACAATTAAAAGCGATAAAAAAGGAATTAGGTGAAGATGAGGGAGCAGCAGAATTTACCGAACTTGAAGAAAAAATTACTAAAGCAAAAATGTCCGAGGAAGCTGAAAAAGTTGCAAAAAAAGAACTCAATCGTTTGGAGGCAATTCCAACCCAATCTCCGGAATACACGGTGTCTCGTACGTATATTGAATGGCTTGTTGAATTACCATGGAGTGAATCGAGTAAGGACACGGTGAATATAGCCGATGCTGAAAAAATTCTTGATGATGATCATTATGGTTTAGAAAAAGTTAAAGAAAGAATTCTTGAATATTTGGCTGTCCGAGCTCTTAAAGAGGAAAAGGATCCGGGTAGTGGAATGCGCGGACCTATCCTATGTTTTGCGGGACCTCCAGGGGTTGGAAAAACGTCGCTGGGAAGATCCATCGCAAAATCAATGGGACGTGAGTTTGTTCGGCTTTCGCTTGGCGGTGTTCGCGACGAAGCTGAAATAAGAGGTCATAGGCGAACGTACATTGGCGCTTTGCCAGGTCGGATCATTCAATCCCTGAAAAAGGCCGGTACCAATAATCCCGTTTTTATGTTAGATGAAATAGATAAGCTTGGATCGGATTTCCGAGGGGATCCATCATCTGCACTGTTGGAAGTACTTGATCCGGAACAGAATTCAACATTTTCTGATCATTATTTAGATGTGAATTTTGATCTGAGTAAGGTTATGTTTATTTCAACCGCAAATTACCAAGACCCAATTCCTCCAGCTCTCAGAGACCGTATGGAAATTCTTGATTTTTCCGGATATATTGAGGATGAAAAAATTCATATTGCCAAGCGACATCTTATTCCCAAACAGGTCAAAGAGAACGCTCTCACTAAATCCGATGTTTCTTTTGATAAAAATGCAATCCGGGAACTCATCCGATCTTATACGAGGGAGGCAGGAGTTAGGAATCTTGAACGTGAAATTGCCAATGTGCTCCGGAAAGTGGCCCGTGACAAGTTGGAAAAATCAAATGGAAAAATCAAACTTAACAAAAATAAAATAAATGAATATTTAGGCGCACCCAGATTTTACTCAGATATTGCTGAGCGAACAACAAAACCGGGTGTTGTAACTGGGCTGGCTTGGACTGCTGCCGGTGGCGATATTCTTTTTATTGAGGCTAGTAAAATGAAGGGTAAGGGAAAACTCACTCTTACCGGACAGTTGGGTGATGTAATGAAAGAATCTGCCACTGCAGCTTTGACATACGTTCGATCACATACGGACATTATCGGGTTACCTGAAAATTTTAATGAAATAACCGATATTCACGTCCATGTTCCTGCGGGTGCCATTCCAAAGGATGGACCTTCTGCAGGTGTCGGAATGTTTACAGCGATGGTTTCTCTATTGACTGATAAACCTGTAGCTTCTAATGTTGCGATGACCGGTGAAATTACTCTACGAGGGAATGTTCTTCCCATTGGTGGGGTGAAAGAAAAAGTAACGGCTGCTCACCGATCGGGTATCAGGACCATTATTCTTCCGGATCATAATCGGAAGGATTTGGAAGAAATACCAAAACATATTTTAAAAGATTTAAAGATTCATTTTGCGAAAGAAATGATGGATGTGATTGATATTGCGCTTCCTGGCCTAAACGGAAAGAAGAAAAAGGAATCCGGTAAGAAAACGAATTCAAAAGCAAAAAAATCACGCTAATTTCGCAAGCGAATTTTTGGGCGCTTAGCTCAGTTGGTCAGAGCGCTGCCCTTACAAGGCAGAAGTCACAAGTTCGAGTCTTGTAGCGCCCACCATTACAATTTCGTACAACACCAGGATGAAATGGAACCAGTGTTGACATAAAACCAAAGATTGGAAGCTCGCGGTATAAATATTTGAGTTAAAAAATCCAACTTTATAAATGATATGGAATGAAATACTTAATACCAGTTTTAATCCTTGTAAATGAAACATTATTTGCGAGTGGCAATGCCCATGGTCTTTCTCCTCATTTGGATGGCGCTGATCTATCTATTATATGGGTAATTCCATTTGCTGGAATTTTATTATCCATAGCTGGGTTCCCATTAATAGCACCCCTGTTTTGGCACCATCATTTTGGAAAGGTGTCTGCTTTTTGGGCAATACTGCTTATTGTACCTTTTTTATGGGTTGAGGGATTCTCAATTACGCTCTATGAAATACTCCACGTGGGCCTATTGGAATACATTCCGTTTATTATTCTTTTATTGGCATTATTTACTATTTCCGGCGGTGTACAGTTAACCGGCTCACTGGTGGGAAAACCGATTATCAATACAGGCGTTATATTTTTAGGAACCGTATTGGCCAGTTGGATGGGAACCACCGGTGCTGCCATGCTATTGATTCGCCCTCTTATTCGTGCCAATAAAGACCGTAAAAATAAAGTGCATGTGATTGTATTCTTTATTTTTCTTGTGGCCAATATAGGGGGTTCGTTAACCCCATTGGGAGATCCGCCTTTATTTTTGGGCTTTCTCAAAGGTGTGGATTTTTTCTGGACTACATCAGCAATGTTTCCACCCATGGTCTTCATGGCAGTTTGTTTGTTGATTATCTTTTTTGGTTTGGATACCTATTTGTATAATAAAGAAGAAGTTAGTATCCCTGTTCCAGAAACTTCTGAAAAATTTGGAATAAAGGGCGGAGTAAATCTTTTTTTGCTTGTGGGTGTAATTGGTTCGGTGCTTTTGAGTGGATTTTGGCATCCTCATATTAGTTTTACAATTTATTATGTAGAAATTGAACTGCAAAATATCGCGCGAGACGTTTTACTCATACTTCTCACCATGGCGAGCTGGAAAATCACATCCCAAACAATTCGAGAAGCGAACGAATATACTTGGTTCCCTATCGTAGAAGTTGGCAAACTATTCGCTGGTATTTTCATTACAATTATCCCTGCAATTGCCATATTAAAAGCGGGTACAGGAGGCGCCCTTTCATCTGTGATTAATTCAGTATCCAACGAAACAGGTCCCATTAATTATATGTATTTTTGGGCCACGGGAATTCTATCAAGTTTTCTGGACAATGCACCAACTTATCTCGTTTTCTTCAATACAGCCGGGGGAAATGCATCTGAGCTCATGGGAGATTTAAGTCAAACATTATTGGCTATATCTGCCGGAGCTGTTTTTATGGGTGCCAATACATATATTGGAAATGCACCCAATTTTATGGTGAAATCAATTTCCGAATCATCAGGAATTGAAATGCCATCCTTTTTTGGATATTTATTCAAATGGTCATTACCAATTTTAATTCCTCTATTTATTTTAGTAAGTTATATATTCTTTTAACACGTAATCTCAGGACAGATTATTTTTCTGTTTTATTCAATTTAATTTAAGATAATACTGAAACAATCAATTCCTTGATTAAACCAAAAACCAACGAGCCCCACGATTAGGTGAGGCTCGGAGGTCGGCAAGTGAGGGAATAATTTCCCCTTACCTTACTTGGATTTTGTTGAATGTTCTTATGGAGTTTCGGAAAGTGTTAGAATTTCACCGGAGCTGTCTTCAACGGCAAAGTTGGATTCAGTCGATTCCGAATCTGGCTGCGAGGTAGTGTAAAGATCTTCAGCCTTATTGGTTGAATATTCATTTCCGTTCCAGAAAAATGTCTGTCCGGGACCAAGCCGATTGCGCGCATCCGCAAATGCATCTACAAAACTCGGAATACCTATCGGCTCGCTTACTACCGGAATTTCTACAATTTCCATTTCTTCGATTTCCTCTAAGGCAGGTGCGAGTTCAGCGATATTTACTAAACTGAATTCATCAGATTCCAATTTCATGCTTAGGGTGGACGCCGATTCTTCTATTGGTGTGTTCTGATAAACAATTGCACCAATAAGTATTGCAATCACTGCAAGGGTCAGACCTGTTGTAAGGGCTTTTTCTTTATCGATTTTATTCATTATGAGTTCCTTTCTCTTTAGTGTTACGATCGAATGTTTGTACGGAATCAAAAATGAAATTGTTCCAGTCAGCAATAATGGTCATGATTATCACTAATGGTGAAAAAGGACAGTGGTCGTAATACTCTTACAACACTCTGTAAAAAAGAAGAATATACCTTTTCTCGGTTTGAGACTGGTCCTTTTTATGTATATTCGCCGGCATTTTCCAGGGTGTTTCGATTCAAACGATCCTGATTGACAAAATAGCTAAGATAAATAAGAAAGACGAACATGGTCCCATCAAGAGGGAGTAGATTAAAAAACCGAGGATTTATTATACCGATCGGCGGTGCGGTGAGGAAACGAAAAAATCCAATTATATTGGAAAAATTTGTGGAATTGTGCGGTGGAAAAAAAGCAGTCATCCCAGTGATTGCCACCGCAACAAAGGAACCCGACGTTGGCGCGGAATACGTTCAATTGTTTTCGGAAATGGGGGCGAAAAAAGTTCCTTTTTTAGATATTCAGACTCGTGCAGATTGCCAAAAAGATGAAATTTTGTCTCAATTTAATGAAGCCACTGGAATTTTTATGACCGGTGGAAATCAGCTTCGGTTATCAACAATAATCGGCGGAACGCCGGTTGCCCAGCTTATCCGTAAAATGAATGCAGACGGTCTTCATTTTGCCGGCACATCTGCTGGTGCTGCAATTATTCCGGAGCACATGATTGCGGGCGGTCGCAGTGGAAGTACGCCGACTCCACGGAGCGTATCTTTGAGCCCGGGGTTGGGGCTAACCAATAGCGTAGTAATTGATCAACATTTTCGCCAGCGAAACCGTCTTGGGCGTTTGCTATCTGCTGTGGCATACAATCCCTTCTTAATTGGGATTGGAATTGATGAGGACACGGCAATTTTTATTGATTATAAAAACATATTTGAAGTTGCTGGTAGCGGCGCGGTAACAGTTGTGGATCCGAGTAATATTCAGCATTCATCCATGAGTACTGCGCGCAGAGGAGATGCAATAAATATTGTTGATGTGAAACTCCACATACTCGCAGATGGCGCCAAATACAATTTGCATTCAAAAGAGGCAATCATAACGATTTCGCCGGAAAAGAAGTAAAGAGGAAACAAATGAAAATTCTTGAAACAAATGTTTATGTAGGACCAAATGTTTACGCCCGGTTTCCCGTCATTCGGCATATTCTAGATTTGGGTGTTCTCGAGGACTGGCCCACTGCCAAACTGGGTAAAAAATTCATTGATGGATTGGTACATTATTTACCGGATCTCAAAAATCACGGATGTTCTTATCGCGAAGAAGGTGGATTTTTACGTAGGATGAAAGAAGATGAGGGAACGTGGCTTGGCCATGTGATGGAGCACGTTGCCATTGAATTGCAAAATGTTGCCGGATCTAAGGTAACCTTTGGCAAAACCCGTTCTTTGGAAGAAAAGGGACAGTATAACATGGTCTTCCAATATCTTCAGCGGGATGTTGGTTTAGAAGCCAGCCGGCTTGCGCAGACAGTTATACTAGACCTGCTTCCTGAAAAAGTAAAAAATCAGCTGGATGTTGTCCCGGGAAAATTTGATTTTGAAGAAGAAAGAGATATGTTCATTCGGTTTGCCCAAAAATTTGAGTTCGGACCGAGTACGGCATCTCTCGTAGATGCGGCGATAGCGCGAGAAATACCATGGCTCAGACTAAACCGATACAGCCTTGTTCAATTTGGGCACGGGAAATACCAGAAACGCATTCAAGCAACCATTACAAATCAGACGCGCCACATTTCTGTTGAAATTGCCAGCGATAAGGATGATACTAATTCTCTATTAAGCGATTTGGGCTTGCCGGTTCCGATTCAAAAATTGGTTTATACAGATAAGGAAGCGGTGCATCGTGCACGCAGAATTGGATATCCTGTCGTTTTGAAACCGCTCAATGCAAATCACGGCCGCGGTGTTTCTATAAACCTTACGGAAGATTCGCAAGTGGTAAAAGCGTTCAAAATTGCCAGAGAACGGGGATCTTCACGGGGCGTGCTGGTTGAAAGTTTTATCACTGGTTTTGATCATCGCATGCTTGTAGTGGATGGTAAACTGATTGCAGTTGCAAAGCGAGTACCGGGACGTGTTGTTGGAAATGGAAAACATACAATTCAAGAATTGCTGGATATCGTTAATGAAGATCCTCGGCGAGGTATAGGTCATGAAAAAGTTCTGACTCAAATTCAGATTGACCATCAAGCGGAGCGGCTGATGAAAGCTAAGGAATACACGTTGGATTCTGTCTTGAAAAAGGATGAAATACTGTATCTGAGATCCACTGCAAATTTGTCCACAGGCGGAACATCCATAGATATGACCGATCTTGTTCATCCCGATAATAAATCCATGGCAGAACGTGCTGTGAAAGCCATCGGCCTTGACGTTGGCGGAGTAGACTTTCTGACGGATGACATTACACAATCGCACAAAGTGGTTGGAGGTGCCATTGTAGAAGTGAATGCCGCACCGGGATTTCGGATGCATGTTGCGCCAAGTGAAGGCGAACCGAGGGATGTTGCCGGTCCCGTGATGGATATGCTGTTTCCGCAGGGAACACCATCCGTAATTCCAATTGCAGGAATCACGGGGACAAATGGAAAAACGACCACAACCCGTATGCTGGCGCACATCATGAAAACAGCAGGACATACAGTTGGGTTTACAACGACAGATGGTGTCTATATTGATGGACACCTGACGGTAAAAGGCGACATGACCGGCCCCAAAAGCGCGCAAATGGTGTTGAGAGATCCGGATGTAGATATGGCTGTTTTGGAGACAGCAAGAGGCGGCATATTAAGAAGCGGTCTCGGATATGAAAAAAGTGATGTAGCGGCTTGCCTGAATATTTCAGCGGACCATCTTGGTCTTCGCGGTGTAGAAACTCTTGACCAACTCGCGGAAGCCAAGCGCGTGGTAGTTGAAACTGCCACCGATACAGCCGTTCTGAATGCGGATGACGAATACTGTTTGAAGATGGCTGATTACACCAAAGCCGAGCATGTATGTTATGTTACCATGAATCCTGAACATGAATTGGTAAAACAACATATTCGCGCCGGAGGAAGGGCTGTAGTTCTTGAAAAGGGCATCAATGGTGAAATGATAACCTTTTATGATAAAGGTGCGCATATTCCGCTGTTATGGACTCATTTGATTCCGGCAACGCTTGAAGGAAAAGCGCTGCACAATGTCCAAAATGCAATGTTTGCGTCTGCGATGGCATATAGTTTAAATAAAACTCTGGAAGATATCAGCCACGGACTTAGAACATTTAACCAAACATTTTTCCAAGCACCTGGGAAAATGAATATATTTGATGAGCATCCTTTTAAAGTTATTTTGGACTATGCACATAATCCTGCAGCTGTTCGGGCAATTTCTTCCTTGGTCAGTAAATTGGAAGTAAACGGAAAACGAATTGCTGTTCTTTCAGCGCCGGGAGATCGGCGTGATGAAGATATTCGTAAAGTTGCGGAAATTGCTTCTGAGCATTTTGATGTTTTCATTTGTAAAGCAGACGATCACCGCCGTGGAAGAGACGACGACGAAGTGCCCAAAATCATGAAAAGCGCATTGCTGGGAAAAGGGATAAATAAAGAAAATATTCAAGTTATTCCAGATGAACAGGATGCCATAAATACTTCCCTAAAAATAGCAGAAGAAGATGATTGTGTCCTGATATTGGGAGATGAGATTACACGATCGTGGAAACAAATTATTCATTTTGAAAGCAAAACCAATATACCCGCTGAAAAATCTACCAGCTTCGAAACACCCGATACAGGTTTGGAAGAAACGCCGTTCACTATAGAAGAAGGTCAGAAATTAATTCAGGATGAACGTGGTGTCCGCTTGGCTAAAGAAGAATCTGACTAATAGATCTCAAAAATGGAAATCCTGAACACCCGGCGAATAACAGGTCCGAGTTTGTTTACAGAACTTCCGGGCGCTATACTTGAAGTAGATGTTCCTACCGCACGACAAGATGAAGCTGTGCAGGTTTGGGAAACAAACGTTAGGCGATACTTGAATGCTGTTGGATGGAAAAACGCCACGACTTTGCATCGGAAATATGAAAATGGCATTTCTCTTTATTTTACAGCACCTATTGATGCGCTCTATGCGGCGTGTGAGGTTAATGAGGCTGCGTGGCACCTAACTGTATCCGATATGAACGACACACCATCAGGTTCTTTCGGCGATGATGTAGCACGATTAAAAAATGAAATTACCGCAGAATTGAATCCGTCTATACTAGCGCTTAAAGAAGCTGCTCAAACTAACAGCGTTCGCTTTCTGCAAGCCGATGAAATGGTATCGGTAGGGACTGGCACTGGATCGCAAACCTTTGACGTTGATAAAATACCGGATCCATCCGAGTTGGATTGGGAAAAAATCCATGATGTACCCGTTATTTTGATTACCGGAACAAACGGAAAATCAACAACTGTCAGGCTGTTGGAGTCTATTCTATCCGAAGCAGGATTAACACCCGGGGCATCATCTACGGATGGAATCAGAGTGAACAAGAAAACTATTGAAGCAGACGATTATTCCGGTCCGGAAGGCGCACGAGCGACTTTGAGAAATGAAAACATTTCATCGGCAGTGTTAGAAATCGCACGCGGAGGAATCTTAAGGCGTGGAATGCCGGTGGAAGATGTGCAGGCAGCAATCGTAACAAACGTTGCTGAAGATCATTTTGGAGAATGGGGGGTAAACTCTTTACCCGAAATGGTTGAGACTAAATTTGTAGTCCGAAAGGCGTTGAAAAACGACGGCCTGTTGATTTTGAATGCCGATGATCAGGGATGTGTAGATTTTGGAAAAAATGTTTCTGAAACTGTTTGCTGGTTCAGTCTTGATCCGCAAAATCCTATGGTGAATCGCCATAAAAAATGCGGAGGGCGAAGCGCCTATTTGGACAGAGGTCAAATCATATATGCGAATGGTACTGAAGAAGAAACCATCGGGCACGTAAACGACTTTCCCATCGCAATGAATGGACTGTCTCGGCACAATATTTTAAACTGCCTCGGCGCGATTCTTTTAGCGAAATCTTTGAAGATTAAGAAATCTGTTATTTTCAATGCTCTTTCAACTTTTGGAACATCCTACCAAGATAATCCTGCGAGAGGAAATATTTTTAAAAAGGATGGCTCTACAATCGTCGTTGATTTCGCTCATAATCCGCATGGACTTAGCGCCATTATAGATATGGTATCACAGATGGAAGGCAAAAGGAAACTCATCCTTTTGGGTCAGGCTGGAGACCGCAGCAACGAAGATATTGGTGACCTCGTCGATGTTGCTCTTGGATTGAATCCTCACCATGTAGTGGTGTGTGAAATTCCTAAATACATACGCGGTAGGGAAGAGGGTGAAATACCCAATCTGATAAAGTCTTATTTCATGGATCAGGGCATTCAGGAATCTTCCATTATAATTGAAAAAAGTATTTATACCGGGGTGTTGTCAGCGTTGAAATGGATGGAACCCGGTGATTTACTATTACTTTTGGCATTGGATCAAAAAGAAGAATGTATTGAGGCGATTCAGAATTTCTGCGAAGCTTGATTTACTTAAAGTAATTGTGGAATTGATTTATTCAATTGATGAAATGATGCCTAAATTCTTAGTATGATTCACCCCATAAAAATAGGTCTTTTCGGATTCGGTCGTATCGGTCGAAATATATTTCGCCAAGGATTTAAAAATCCTGCATTCAGATTTATGGCGATCAGTGATCTCGGTGATGTGGAAGCCATGCATTATTTATTGATGCGGGATTCAATTCATGGAGCAATGGAGGATGACATTCAGCTTGATGGTCAGTCGCTCAATTATAATGGAAACAAAACAAGATTATTAACTGGCGGATCTCCGGGATCAATTCCGTGGGATGCTTATGATATTGATTTGGTAATTGATTCAACCGGATCGTTTCGTTTAAGAGAAGAATTACAACCGCATATAGATGCCGGATCAAAACGCGTACTTGTTTCTAAACCGCCAACAGATGAAATTGACAGAATTGTGATTAAAGGTATTAATCATGATAAAATTCATACTTCAGATAAAATAATTTCAACCACATCCGCTACAACTCAGGTTTTGGCCCTCATGTTAAAAATTCTTGATAGTTCTTTTGGAATTGAAAGGGCAATGATGACGACGGTTCATGCATATACATCAGATCAACCTTTGGCAGATGCGGTTAAATCTGATCTGCGCCGAAGCAGATCGGCGGTTGAGAATATTATTCCGAATGAAACATGGGCGCCACATTATGTACAGAAAATCATGCCTGAATTCAAGGATAAAGTAGATGGAATCGCAATGAATGTTCCTGTGGCTAATGGTTCCTGTGTTGATTTAACAACTGAGATGAAATCTATGCCATCCATTGATGAAGTCAATGATGCTTTTTTATCGGCGAGTGTAAATAATTTCAAAGATATTATAGGATTTACTAATGATCCTGTAGTTTCCAGTGATGTAATCGGAAGCGGAGAAACAATGGTTTTTGACAGTCAGGCTACCATGATAGCATCCAATCATTTACTCAAAACAGTAGCATGGTTTGATAATGGCTGGGGGTTTGCCAAACGTATCCTTGAATTAGCAGAAGCCTACCATCAATTGGATAACGCATCATGAAAATTGCAATTAACGGATTTGGCAGGATTGGACGTTCAGTGTTACGAATCCTCAATAATCAGGATGATATTTCCGTCGTAGCAATCAATGATTTATCCGATCCTAAAGCATTGACTTATCTTCTGAAGTACGACACGGTTATGGGTCGCTTAAAAGATGAAGTTTCTTTAGAAGGGGATATACTTAAAACCAGTAGGCATAATATAAAAATGCTCGCAGAACCAAACCCGGAGGATGCACCTTGGGATAATCTTGGCGTGGATATTGTTGTAGAAGCGACAGGTGTATTTCGTACCAAAGAAAAACTAGAATCCCATATAAAAGCCGGCGCGAAAAAAGTTGTCTTGACTGTGCCTGCAAAAGACGATATTGATTTCATGGTTGTCATTGGAGTGAATGACAATGAACTTGGACCTGGGCATCACATTGTTTCAAATGCAAGTTGCACAACAAATTGTCTCGCACCGCTAGCGAAAATTCTCAATGATTCATTTGTAATTGAATATGGTGTTATCAATACGGTGCACGCTTACACCAATGATCAGCGGCTTGCGGATGTCCCACACACGGATTGGCGTCGCAGCAGAGCGGCAGCTGAAAATATCATTCCGACTACAACAGGCGCCGCACGTGCTGTTGGTAAAGTGTTGCCGGAATTAAAAGGAAAACTAGACGGGATTGCCATGCGTGTCCCGGTTCCCGATGGTTCAGTTGTAGATGCTGTGTTTAGATTGAGAGACGACGTGACAACGGACAAGATTAATGATGCTGTGTATGAAGCATCGGAAACAGATTCTTTAAAATCAATTATCGAATACTCTACACTGCCGGTAGTTTCGACAGATATAATCGGCAATCCGCATTCTTCAATTTTCGATGCGCCATTTACAAAAGTAGTCGGGGGTAATTTGGTAAAAACTTTGAACTGGTATGACAATGAATGGGGATATTCAAACAGGGTTGTGGATTTATTGCGGTTACTGCAGAAATTTATTTAGAATAAAACTGAATTATAGAGATCTCGCAATTGTCGCGAAGGACTCAAAGCTAATAGGATTAAGTAAACACATTTTTTAAACTGAATAATTTCTTGGTAATCTTAGAGGCAAAAAAATAATGCTACTTTTTCAATTCAATTAAATCGCGGTATAGTTCCAGAGATTCAGGGTTTACCAAAGCATCCTTATTTTTGACTTTTTCCCCGTGAATTATTTTCCGCACTGCAATTTCCACTTTCTTTAGATTAATTGTATAAGGAATATCGGCTATAGATAGAATTTTGGCTGGTACATGTCGCGGTGAGCAGTTCTTCCTGATTGTAGAATTAATGGTTTTTATCAATTCTTTAGTCAGCGATTTATTTTCGTTCAATTTTACGAATAAAATAATCCGCTGATCGTCGTTCCAGTCCTGGCCGATGACAAGACTGTCCTCGATTTCAGGAAGGTTTTCAACTACTCGATAAATTTCCGCTGTTCCGATTCTCACCCCACCCGGATTTAAAGTGGCATCACTTCGTCCATAAATTGTTACACCGCCGTGTTCATTGATTTCAATATAATCGCCATGATGCCAAATGTTTGGATAGGTATCAAAATAGGCGTTAGAATATTTTGATCCATCTTCATCATTCCAAAAATAGATCGGCATGGAAGGGAAAGCCGCTGTACAAACAAGCTCACCTTTTTCTGATTGGATTGCGTTTCCGCCTTCATTAAAGGATTCTACTTTCATACCCAAACCCCGGCACTGCAGTTCACCGCGATAAACCGGTAGTGTGGGATTTCCCAAGGCAAAGCAGGAAATAATATCTGTTCCTCCTGAAATGGACGACAACTGAACGTCTTTTTTAACCTCTCGATAAACATAATCAAAATTTTCTTCTATCAACGGTGAACCGGTGGATAAAATAGTTCGAAGTTTCTTTAGATCATAATTTTTAAAGGGAACTTCTCCTGCGGATTCGCTAGCGTCAATGAATTTTGCGCTGGTTCCAAAGATCGAAATTCGAAGTTCTTCGGCTAACCTCCACATTGCACTAGAGTCAGGATAGAAGGGCGATCCATCGTACAATACAACTGTTGCTCCTACTGCAAGAGACGACACGAGCCAATTCCACATCATCCAGCCGGTGGTAGTAAAATAAAAAATAGTGTCATTTCGTGACAAGTTTGTATGCAACTGCAATTCTTTTAAGTGCTGGATTAATGTTCCGCCGGCGCCATGAACGATACTTTTCGGTAACCCCGTGGTGCCGGACGAATACATGATATACAAAGGATGATCAAAAGGAAACTGTTCAAATTCCATTGTACCTTCGCCTTCAGTTGAAATAAAATCATCATATAAAATGCCAGTAGGAATAGATGATATATCAGGATCTTTTTCAGAATAGGGAACGACTATTACTTTTTCCACACTTGGAAGTTTTTTCAAAATAATTGATAATTTATCTAGTGAATCGAAAGTTTTCCCATTGTAGAAATATCCATTTGCGGAAAATAGAATTTTTGGCTCAATTTGTGAGAATCGATCCAACACACCCTTAATTCCAAAGTCCGGTGAAGAGGAAGACCAAATGGCGCCGATGGAAGCTGTGGCAAGCATCGCAATCACTGCTTCGGGCACATTGGGTATGAATCCGACCACTCGATCACCTTTTTTCACGCCAGTCTTTTTTAGGGCTGCCGCTAGTTTACTTACCTTCTTAAAAAGTTCTGCATATGTTATTTTTCGTACAGGTTGCCCTTCGCCTTTGAAACAGATGGCTATATTATTATCCCGAAATCGCAAAAGATTTTCGGCATAATTAAGTTGTGCACCTGAAAACCATTTCGCACCGGGCATTTTACCAGGGTCATCAACTATTTCTGTCGCTGATGTGGAATGAATTATATTAAAGTGTTTCCAGGCAGCGTTCCAAAATGTCGAAACATGTTGAACCGACCAAGCATATAAATCAGAATAATCAGTCAAATCAAGATTATGATCCGAATTTATGATTTGTCGGAATTTATCCATTTGCGAATCATTAATCTGCTTGTCGGTGGGCTCCCAGAGTATTTTTGCCATAGAAAAAATTAGATGAAAAACATGGAATCTGCACCTACAAAGTTGATTTATATTATTCGATATAAACAATTCAGTTTAAATTCCAGCTTGAAAACATTTAATATATGAAAATAGCATTCTTAACTGCCGGCGGAATTGCACCGTGTCTTTCTGCATCTATCGGATTTCTGATTAAGGAATACCGAATGTTGAATCCAAACGCAAACACCGAATTTATTGGGTACCTTCATGGGTATAGAGGATTGTTAACGGGAACTTCAATTCCTTTTCCACCAGATACTTTATACTCTACCGATGTATTACTTTCTTATGGAGGAAGTCCAATCGGAAACAGTCGCGTCAAATTGACCAATACAGAAGATTGTATTCAAAAAGGATATGTACCGAAGGGCGATAATCCTGTTGCAGTCGCTGCGGAACAACTAAAAAAGGATGACGTGAAAATCCTGCACACGATTGGTGGAGATGATACCAATAAAATGGCAGGAGAGCTTGCAGACTATTTATCGAATCAGGGAATTGAATTAACTATCGTAGGAATGCCGAAAACAGTAGACAATGATGTTTACCCGATTCATCAAACTTTGGGCGCTGCCACCGCTGCTGAACAAACAGCAGTCTATTTTGAAAATATAGCCAATGAAAATACTACCAGCAGTCGGCATTTAATTATTCACGAAATCATGGGTAGGAATTGTGGTTGGCTGACTGCGGCAGCTGCAAATAAATACAGGGTGAGGTTGGATAAAAAGGAATTTCTTCCCGAACTGTTGCTTGAAAAAAATCGTTGGGATATTGATGCTATTTATATCCCTGAAATGGACATGAATTTTAAATCGGAATGCGAACGATTATTAGAACGGATGGATGAAAAAGACAGTATCAATATTTTCTTAAGTGAAGGCGCCGGAACAGAAACAATCGTAAGGGAAATAGAAGCATCCGGACAGGAAGTGGTTCGGGACGCTTTTGGGCATGTGGCGTTGGATACACTCAATCCTGGAGAATGGTTTGCCAAACAATTTCAGAAAAACCTAAATGCTGACAAAGTATTGGTTCAAAAAAGTGGATATTTTGCCCGTTCCGCTTCTCCTAACAGGGAAGATTTAGATTTAATAGGACGATCCGCTGTATGCGCTACAAAATCTGCGATGGCTGGGAAAAGTGGTGTAGTTGGGTTGGATGAAGAAAATAATAATGAAATTAGTTTAATTCCTTTTGAGAGGATAAGAGGAGGCAAGCCATTCAATATAAACCAGGAATGGTTTCAGGAAATGCTAAAAGAAATTGGACAAACACTGTAGAATGGATATTGAAATGGGACTTGATTTAAAAACTTTGAACGACGTTGCCAAAGGAATGGTCGCATCCGGGAAGGGAATTTTAGCAGCGGATGAAAGTACGCCTACCATCGGGAAACGATTTGATTTAATCGGAGCGGAATCAACAAAAAAAACCCGAAATGCTTATCGGGATTTACTGTTTACCGCTGACGGAATTGAAAATCACATTAGCGGAGTAATCCTTTTTGACGAAACACTTCGGCAATCTACAATTAACGATGGAACACCTTATCCTGAACATTTGACAAATTTGGGTATCATTCCGGGGATTAAGGTTGATAAGGGCGCAAAACCGTTGGCCGGATTTCCTGATGAAACTGTAACTGAAGGATTGGATGGTTTGCGTCAACGATTGGAAGAATACCGATCATTAGGCGCTCGATTCGCGAAGTGGAGAGCCGTAATTAAAATTGGCGATGCAATGCCCAGTTTTACCTCTATCGGCACAAATACGCACGCACTAGCACGATATGCAGCTCTTTGTCAAGAATCTGACATTGTTCCGATTGTGGAACCGGAAATTTTAATGGATGGCAATCATACCATAGAAGATAGTTTGGAGGTTACCGAATTGGTTTTAGAATCGGTGTTTGCTGAACTGTATTCTCAGGGTGTTGGTCTCGAAGAAATGATTTTGAAGCCAAATATGGTTTTATCTGGTTATGATTCTGCTGATCAGGCTGATGTGGACACTGTTGCAGAAATGACATTAGCTTGTCTTAAGCGCACCGTTCCGGCTGCCGTTCCGGGGATTGCGTTTTTATCAGGTGGACAAAGTGACGAACTTGCCACTACGCACCTCAATGCGATGAATTTATTAGCCGGTTCCAAAAACCCCTGGAACTTGACATTTTCTTATGGTCGTGCTCTCCAACAGCCGGCGCTTAAGGCTTGGGGAGGAAGTGATGCAAATATCGGTGCCGCACAGGATGCCTTGATGAAACGTGCGGGATTGAATGGACTGGCATCTACGGGTGCATATTCAAAGGAAATGGAATAATGTGCATTTTTTTAGTAGGTTACAATAATTAGCTAAGCGAATTATTGCCAAACATTTGTCTTGAAATGATTTACTAGTTCATCATTTTGATTCTCAGTTAGTTTGAATTAAAACTAAAATTACAAGCAAATGAAATTCGTAGGATTCCAGATATTATCTAATAGGTCATGAATAAAAAAAGGGGGCTCAAATGAGCCCCCTTTTTTTTAGGTATTAGGTCAGCAGGATTATTTCAGCATTGTCATTTTTTTCACCTGACGAAAGTGAGATCCTGCATCAAGTTCATACAAATAAATACCACTAGCTACAGGTTGACCATTCATATCCAGACCATTCCAGGAAAACTTATAAGTTCCTGGTTTGGTGTACTGGTTATGTACGGTGGTCATTTTTTGTCCCAGTAGATTGTAAATCGAAACTGTGACGTCAACTCCAATTGGAATCGTGAATTGGAATGATGTAATTGGATTAAATGGGTTTGGATAGTTTTCACTTAGTGAAAACCGCATTGGTACGTTACCTCCATCAATAATACTCAGTTCAGCATTTGCTGCACCGGGTGTTGGAGTTAATGTGCTCCATGTGGATGATCCATCCGGATATCTTCCATAGGAAGTATCTGCAACTTGCGCACCAAACGTCAGTGAATCCACAAAACCAGTATCACTCGCCATGATTGTAATAATTCCGATTTGTTCACCACTGCTGCCGAGTTTTTCTTCTACATGAAGTACACCCTGTTCAGATTCTTTGTCAGCCCAGAGCAGGAGAAAACCGCCGGGTGCTATTGTAGTAGCACTGGCATCACTGGTGGGGATCTGGAATGAGGCAGGGTCAGTAAGATCATCTGTTACGTACATTCCGCTAATATTGATCGAATTCGATCCTCCGTTGTACAGTTCAATGAAGTCATCATATTCTCCATTTTCATCCGTGCAGCAGGAATCATTGCTTGCCAGGAATTCATTAACCATTATTCCTGCAAGATTTGCTGGAGTCCAAGAGTTTGAAGCGCCTGGATTGGGATCCGGAAAAGATGCCCATGTTGCGCCACCATCGTCAATACGTGCATAACTAGTATCCCCGGCTTGTGCACCAAACGTTAGTGAATCCACAAATGTTGTATCTGTCCCGGAAATATATACCAGCCCGATTTGCTCGCCACCACCACCAAGTTTTTCTTCTACGTGTAGCGGACCCTGTTCCGATTCCTTATCGGCCCAGAGGATTAGGAATCCGCCGGGAGGGATGGTTGTAATTGCCGACACGGTGTCCGGTAATTGATGGGATGCCGGGTCTGTCAGATCATCTGTGATCCACAACCCGCCAATATCTACTGAATCAGTACCGGGATTATAGATTTCAATCCAATCATCGAATCCACCCGAATCATCTGCCCAGAAACTATCATTACTGGCCATAAACTCATTGATGTACAGCGTTGGCGCCTGAGCAAGTAGCAGAACAGGTAACACCATTATCATTGTTAGCATTCGTTTCATAACGATCATCCTCGTTTGTTTTGTTTGTTGTGAAAATCCTTTTGTAAAGAAATTGTTAGAATTATTAATTCGGACTTAATTGTCATGTTTGAATATTACGTAAAATTTTGTAAGAATTTCAACCATTAATAGAAATTTTTGTTGCTAGAATATACAATGTTTGGGAAAATTACGGACGGGAAACATTTTTATTAACGATTAGAATTTGTTTCATTTTTAGAATCCAGTATTAATCGAGGGAAAGGCATAAATATATAATTTCTGCTCAGAATCACTTACAATATAAATACGATTGTTAATAGCATTGTATACCACACCTTCTGCTTTTTGGATGTCAAGTGAAAATGATTGAATCACATTGGCATCAGGATTCCAAACGATTAGTTGTTGAGATTCATCACTAACTATGATATAATTGCTATCTGCATAATTGTAACAAATACCTGAGTAATCCTGTGCAAAATTCAGCGCTATTGATTCACTAGTATTTGTTGGTAAATCCAATTCTATAAAAGTGCCAGGATTCTTTTCATTTACTACAGAAATCCTACTGGTTTCCGGATTATACACGATACCCTCAAAACCATTAGTATTTGAAGTACCATCAAAAGGAATTGCATAACGAGCTAACTCGTTTCCAAGAGTATCAAGATGTACAACTTCCCGTAGTCTTTCTTCGGCAATCCACAAAGTAGAATCACGGTAATCGAATGTAATTCCTTCAAGATCGTCCCCGACGTAAGATAGCGCCAATTTTGTGTTCCCGAACAAATCCAGTTTATATATTGAATTATCAGGTGGATCGCTTACGGTGTAAAGAGCCGTTCCATCTGCATTAAGTGTAAGACCGGATGGTTCTGGGATATCCAAAGAGTAGATCCCAATCAATCCTAATTTTGAATCTGGATCAACATTTTCTTCATCTAAATTGCATGAATTAGTAATAATGAAAAAACTGATGATCCAGATTCTAGAGATATGATTAGTTATTAGACTCTCCGGGCGTTGGTATGTTGAAAAACTCCCAAGTGTCGCTTCCGTCAGGGTTGCGACCCCTTGAAATATCCGTTGTTTGCGCGGGGTAAGTTAACGTATCAATTGGTACAGTGTTGGTTGCGTCAGAACTGAACAAGCCGATTTGTTCACCACCGCTACCGAGTTTCAGTTCAATATGCAAAATCCCTTGTTCAGATTCTTTATCAGCCCAAAGCAGAAGAAATCCACCTGGATTAATGGTTGTTGAATCAGGTGCCCTCGTAGGAATCTGCCAGGTAGTAGGAGCAGATAAATCATCGGTTAGGTACATACCGCCGATATCAACTGCTTCTGTCCCATTATTAAATATTTCAATGAAATCATCAAAATTTCCATGTTCATCCGTGCAACAGGTATCGTTACTGGCAAGAAATTCATTAATGACCAATGCCGGTGGAACATAAGCTTCTGCAGAAACGGTATAAGACGAAGTTGTAGTTGGAGCATCACTTGGTTCGAGAGAAACCAAATCAGACTCATCTACAGCTTTGATGTAATAATAAACCGTAGTGCTATCACTTTGAGCTCCGATAGTTACGGTAAACGTATCAGTCGTTGCAACATTCATTGATAGTTGTACAAAACTGCTATCTTGATGGATTTTGTAGTACATGAAAACCGAATCAAGCCCATAATCATCCGTGACCACTGCTGTGATTGCAACATCGTCAATGGGGGATGGTGACTGTGGAGAACGTGAAACAGATACTATTACAGGTGCCACATTGGGTTGAGCGGAACTGTTTGTTGCTCCAGGAGTTGGTGTGCTGAAATATTCCCAAGTGTCACTTCCGTCAGGAATGCGCCCGTAGGAAATATCTGTTATTTGGGCTTCATAGGTAATTTGGTCAATAATTGTTAAGCCATCTGATTCAGCGAGAACAATATCTTCTCCACCGCTTCCCAATTTCTGTCCAACATGTAAAATTCCCTGGGTCATTTCAGTCACATCATCAAACCAAATAACCAAAAAGCCACCGGGCTGGATTGTTGTTAGAGATGGGTCCGTTGTCGGGATTTGATAGGCGGTAATGTTATCTTTACTGTCAGAAACATACATTCCTCCAATATCAATTGTCTGGGTGTCTCCATTATAGATTTCTACCCAGTCATCGTACGGATCACCATCATCATCAGGATCAATTGTAGCCGCATCATTGCTTGCCAAAAACTCATTAATATAGAGTTTTAAAAGACTAGCATTTGATCCGCCACCGCCGTCAGTTTCTTCACCAAGGTCACAGCTTGTTATAAACAGTAGACCTGCTACTGGTAGAATTAACCATTTTGATAATTTCATTATATTACTCCTTTATTATTTTAATTAGAAATTAATAAGTGCCCTGAAATTCATTGCGTGAAAATCATAATCTCCTGGGGCGCCGTCACCGGTAGCATTGGTGGAATTATCCACTATGATGTAGTTGAACAAAAACTTGACATTTGGATTTGCATACCATGTTAAACCCAATGTGATGTTATTTGCTTTTCCTCCCAAAATTCCATTCGGATTTCTCGGATCAGTTGCGTTTGGATCAGACAAATTTAAATTACTGAACCGGGCCAACACTTCCCAAGCTCCTACTTTATTATTGTTAGGAATGACCTGGCTGAATTCACCTTGTTTGTTATCCCAAGGTCGTGATTCACCTGTTAAAATCCAACTCAGGTAAACATATCCACCGTTAAATGAAACATCGTTATAAGTTCCATAATAACTACTTGTTGTGTCTGTATCATCGAATCTTGTTAATCCTGCCTGCATATATTCTCCCTGCAAGCTGATATTTTTGAATCCTAACGCACCCTCAAACCCAATTCTATTGATTTTATCGACGTTGAAGATATTATCTGTATCTAGCATTTCAATATCACCCAATTTTGTTTCCGGCTCACTGGTGAAATCTGCAACGCTTCCAGCATCATTAGGCGCGTGTTGCACATAAGATGCTCCGGCATGAATTAAAAAAGTGTTTGTTAGAATTGGCGCCATAGCAAATCGAGCACCAAATCCACCACCTGTTTCATCCTGTGTTTTGTTTTTATCATTCACGAGAAGCTCCTGCCCGAAAAGTGAAGCACTAAAATTCCAGTTTCTACCCCATTTTGTATAGCCAATAGATGATCGTCTCCCTACTTTGAAAGCAAGGTTAGGCATGGCTCTCTCCATAAAGGATTGGTAGCGAGAACTGGTTAAAATCTCATGACCAAAAGGTACCTTAAAATGTCCAATTTTGATAAAAGCATTGTGAAAGCCATTATAGCTGACCCACATATCCTTTATCTCGACTGTTGCATCACCTATATCAATATCCCATTCCGCTTTCCACACATCCCACATTCTTACTTTTACGGCGAAACGACCTTTTCGAAGATGCGTGCCATTGCTGAGCATTTCAAGCGAATCATTAGGGAAGTAAGCGCCATCTAGGAATAGTCTTACGTCAAATCGTGTTTGAAATTTTCCATCCTCAGATTTGAATTTAATAATCCCATCGTCCCATTCTGTTCTACCAGGAGAATTGAATCCCTGCGCAAACAAAATCCCCAATGTGGATAATGTTGCGATAATTACTTCTTTTATTTTCATGATATTCCTCTTTCTTATGTTGGTTGTTCAGAGCTTTTCTGCATCTGAAATGGTTTTTGCAATATTTGCCAAATAGACATTAATCTGTTTTAACATGTCCATGAGTTCCATATGAACTTCATGAGTTGCGACAGACTCCGTTGTTTCTTTTTGTACCCGCTTAAGGTGTGCTTGTTTGTATTCTTCACCAAGACTTTGATATTTCAATTCCTTTTTAATGACTTTCTGTGCCATATCAAAATTGAGTTCACTAAAGGCATCGGTTAATCGTGACACCTGTTTCATGGTTTTAATATGAAATTCTACCAGTTCTTTTTCTCCTTCAGAAGAAAAAGATTCCTTTAAGGCTTGTTTCTTGTAAATTAAAGGAACAATGTTTCTGTGAATAACATCTCCGATGCTTTCTAGATCATCTGTCATGGATACCATTGCAAAGACCTCCTCAGCCTGCAAATCGTTTAATTCCCCTCGACTAATTTGAAATAAGTAATTCGTGATGTGTTCTTCGATAAAATCAATTTTTTCTTCTCGCATATCAATGCCTTCGATCAAGGAAAGCTGAGGATATATTTCATCCTGTTTTTCTTCCTCGCCATTAAAGGGATAAAAACATGCGTCCAGCATTCGTCCTAAAATTTTAAGCATTCTAGACATTTCTGTTTGCGCGAGTTTAATCGCAACAGCGGGATGAAATATCTGAGAATCATCAATGTGCCAGATTGCGGGTTCTATTCCTTTAACTTTATCCCGTTTGGGTAAAATCCGGTAAACCTGTGTTGCTAATACAGCTGTAAAAGGGAGGAAAATTAACCCAACGCTCACATTGAAAATTGTATGTGCATTTGCAATTTGCCGCGGTGTTTCTGCCGCCAGCTTATCCATCCCTTCAAGTCCACTTGATGTAGATAAAGATCGGACCAATTCCGCCAATGGAGGTATAAGCCAAACAAATATAAGTACACCGCCTATGTTAAAAAGGACGTGGGCGATGGCGACGCGTTTAGCTTCCCTGATTGTGCCAATACTCGCTAAGGCTGCCGTAATACACGTTCCAATATTTGCACCAAGAATGAGTGGTATGCCAGCCTCTAAAGTGAGCAATCCCTGCTGAGCTAATACAATAACAATTCCGGTAAAAGCACTAGAACTTTGAATTAAAGCTGTAAATGCTGCACCAATTAAAATTCCAAATAATGGGTTTTCCAATCCTTTCATAAGATCAATAAAGGGTTGGAATGATCGTAATGGTTTCATGGCATCGGACATAATTTTCATTCCAAAAAATAGAATTCCAAATCCGAGAATTGCTTCCCCAATATGTTTTACCGATTCTTTTTTCCCAAACATTGTCATAGCGAATCCAACGGTAATCATGAGAAGGGCATAGTCTGTCAATTTAAAGGCTACCAATTGAGCCGTGACGGTTGTCCCGATATTCGCCCCAAGAATTATTCCAATAGATTGGGCGTATGTCATTAGTTCAGCTTGAACAAAACTAACCAGCATCACTGTTGTTGCGCTGGAACTCTGGATCACCATAGTCACAAAGGCGCCGACAATAAGTGCAATAACTCGGTTTTTTGTAAGGACGGCCAGGATATTTCTCATTTTGTTTCCGGCAGCCTTTTTCATGCCTTCACTCATTTTTGCCATGCCATATAGGAACAGGGACAACCCGCCGAATAAACTGATGGTTAAAAATCCCCAGCTTATCGTTCCGTCGGAATTTCCTCCGGCGAATAATAAACTTGTTCCTAGACAAAACATCCCGATAATGAGCATATTTGACTGTGATATTTTGTTCATAAAATTACTCTGGACTCGTTTCGCCAATTGAATGAATTGTTTTGGCAATATCGCCTGTATAAACATTGATTTGTTTTAACAGGTCCATAAGTTCCATATGAATTTCGTGGGTTTCAATGGATTCTTCTCTTTCTTCATGAAGCCGTTCTAAGTGCCTTGTTCGATATTCAGTTTCTAAATCAGTATATTTTTCCTCTTTTGCCATGATACGTTTGGCCAATTCAGGATCCAATTCAGAAAAGGCATCTTTTAACCGACTGACTTGTTTACATATTTTAGTATGAAAAATATCCAGTTCTTCTTTCCCTTCTTCAGAAAAATCAGTGTTCAATGCTGATTTTTTCGCAATAAGTGGAATCATATTTTTTTCGATAATGTCTCCAATGCTTTCAATATCATTTACGATCGACATCATCCCATACACTTCCTGAATTTGATGATCAGATAATTCTTGCCGACCTATTTTTCGCAAATAAAGGACAATATGTTCTTCAAGGAAATCCAGTTTTTCCTCACGCATTTCGATGCCTTCCACCAAAGAGAGTTGTGGGTATTTTTCATCCTGCTTTAGTTCATTAGATTTAAACGGTTCAATGATCGCTTCTAACATACGTCCAAAAATTTTAGACATTCTGGAAATTTCATTACGAGCTAAATCTATAGCCATGGCTGGTGTTGAAATAGCTTTATCATCCAAGTGCCACGTTGCAGGTTGGATGCCCTTTTCCTGCTCTCTCTCTGGGTAAATTTTCATAATTAAATTTGCGAACATGGTCGTAAAAGGTAGAAAAAACAATGCCAAACTCACATTAAATATTGTGTGAGCATTCGCGATTTGCCGGGGGGTTTCGGAAGCAAGTTTGTCCATGCCATCCAACCCAACTGACGTAGGCGATATGGAACGAATAATGTCTGCGAAAGTGGGTATCCAAAAAATAAAAAGAAGGACGCCACCAACTTTGAACATAACATGGGCGATAGCAACGCGCTTCGCTTCCCTGGATGTGCCAATACTTGCTAACCCTGCGGTAATGCATGTTCCAATATTGGCACCCATGACAAGAGGAATTCCCGCCTCAAGCGAAAGGAGGCCTTGCTGTGCTAGAACAATAACAATCCCGGTAAAAGCGCTACTGCTTTGGACCAACGCAGTAAATAGCGTTCCGACCAAAAGTCCCAAGACTGGGTTTTCGAGTCCTTTTAATAAATCGATAAAAGGTTGGAAGGTGCGCAAGGGCTTCATAGCGTCTGACATGAGCTTCATACCAAAAAATAAAATTCCAAATCCAAGAATTGCTTCGCCAATATATTTTGTAGAATCTTTTTTTGAAAGCATGGTCATACCAAAGCCAACGGCTATCATGAGTAATGCGTAATCGGTCAGTTTAAATGCGACCAATTGTGCTGTAATCGTTGTTCCGATATCTGCACCTAGAATCACGCCGAGAGATTGGACAAATGTCATTAACTGCGCCTGTACAAAACTCACAAGCATGACAGTTGTTGCACTGGAGCTTTGAATTACCATAGTTACAAACGCGCCAACGAACATGGCAATAAAGCGATTGCTCGTTAGTGCAGAAAGGATATTCCGCATTCGGTCTCCGGCAGACTTTTTCATGCCTTCACTCATTTTTTCCATCCCATAAAGGAAAAAGGCCAACCCACCTGCGAGAGTCATTATGAGCCCGGCCCATGAAATCGTATCAGATGCACCTGATGCACCGGCAAACATTGGGTTTAACAATAGAAGACCAAACAATGCAACTATTTTGAGGAGGGAAGATTGAGCGCGAGTCATTGAGAGGTTCCTATCATTACAGTTATATATTCGATTTGATTTTTTTCATTTTTCGCTCTTTGTAAAGAGGAATAAAAAGAGATAAAAAAGCAAGAATTAGTAAGCCCAAACTTAAGGGATTTGTAAAAAATATTGTCCAAGAATCTTCAGCCAATAATGCTTGTCTAAAATTTGTTTCAGCCATTTTTCCGAGAATCATAGCAAGAACCATGGGAGCGGTGGGAAAGCTATTCCTTCGTAAAATCCATCCTAAAATACCAAACGCTAAACAGACATACACATCAAACATGGTATTTTTTACCGCATAGCTTCCAATGAAGGCAATGGCGATGATAACCGGAAGTAAAATGGCCTTGGGCGCTGCAATAAGTTTCACCCAAATCTTTGTGCCCAAATATCCAATGATGAGCATGAAACCAATTCCAAGCGGAAGGCTCGCAAATAACGCGTAAACCAATTGAGCGTTGTTGCTAAATAATTCCGGTCCGGGAGTGATATTATGAAGTGTAAGCGCACCGATCATGACAGCGGTTGCCGCAGAACCGGGGATTCCCAATGTTAATAATGGCACAAGCGCACCGCCTTCACTTGCTCCGGCAGCTGCCGATGGTGCCGCAATTCCTTCCAATGAGCCAGTTCCAAATTTATCAGGGTCTTTGCTGGTTCTTTTTGCTTCGCCATAGGCCACAAATGCCGCGATGGTTGCACCTGCACCGGGGACTGCTCCAACCAATGCTCCGATCGCTCCACCTTTAAATATATTTTTACGAATTGCCCATATTTCACTAATCTTTGGTAATTTGCTTGAGAATGTTTTTACGGCTGTTTTTATACCGGTGTCTTTTTCAATATTCAAAAAAATTTCCCCAAGAGCAAAAAGACCAATGAGAGCCGGAATAAAAGAAAATCCGTCAAAAAGCTCTGTGCGCCCAAAAGTAAATCGAGGATGAGCATTTATAATGTCTAACCCAACGGTCATAAATAATAAACCTAATGCAGTACTAAAAAATGCTTTTGTCCGATTCTTTGATTCCATAGATGCCACAATTGTGAGCCCGAAAATAGCAAGTGAAAAGAAAGCCGGAGGTCCAAATTTTAATGCTATTTTTGAAATTGGAAAGGAAAAGAAAATCAAAATGAGCGAACCGGTAATCCCACCCATAACATTGGCAAGCAAACTTGTGCCAAGTGCTCTGCCCGGTTGACCCTGTTGAGTTAGCGCATAACCATCCATAGCAACGGCCACTGCGGCAGGCGTTCCCGGCGTATTAATTGCAATGGCTGTGATTGTTCCGCCGTAGGCACAAGACGTATAAATCGAGACGAGGAATACAATCGCAATTAGAGGATCCATACCAAACGTAAATGGGACCATGAGTGCAAGTCCAGTGGAAGCAGAAAGTCCCGGCATAACACCTACAAAAATTCCGATAGTAATCCCAATCATTATGACGGTGCCCGGCTGCCACCATGGAATTGTTTCTGTTCCTAAAAGGGCAGAAAATCCGGAAAGAAGATTTGCTAATAATTCCATTAGAATAAATTCCCCGCTGGCAATGGAACTTGAAGTACTTTATAAAAAATGCCATACATAAATAAAATAACGACAGCACTTGTTAATAATATCGTTTTCATTTCTTTGTGCTTGAGAACCATCATTCCGGCAATCAGCATGAAAGCGGTTGCAGGTAAAAATCCGATAAATGGAATAATGATAACATACCCAATCAGGATGCTTGTTAATGTCAATACCAACCGAACTTGCCCGGGTTTTGGTTTTTTTGATATAGATTTCAATTGGGTTAAAATTAATAACGAAACAATTGCTAAAAAGAGCGCCCAAACTTGTGGCACGGTTGCAGCACCTACGGATGTTCCTGTACGAGGATTTGGGAAATATTGACTGATATATGTGAAAGAGATTGCGATTGAAAGACCAATACCAGCGATGAAGGGAACATTTGATTTTTCAATTTCTTTTTTTTGTGTATAAAAATAAATGATTGATGAAATAATAACAATGGTTGCTATAAAAAAGAGAATTGGCATCGGGGCTGTTTGAGGCTCTTTTCCAACGGAAAACCCCGCTTTTGTTAAATACGATTTTGCTGATTCTGCATCTTGAGTAACCATGTTTTTGAAAGCTCTATTTTTGATAAAAACACTTTGAACCCCGGTGGTTTGAATAAATTGTTTCCAAGCGGGATCGTTGCTGACTTTTCCCAATAATTCTTCGAGATAAGATATAATTTGCGGATCTGTCCCTTTTTTAACGGCGAAACCACGCCACATCACATCGGTTGTTAGGTCAATTCCATATTCTTTAAATGTGGGTGCATCAGGAAAAGTTGGATGCCTTTCTGGACTCGCGATTGCAGCAATTGTTAAATTTTCGGTACGCCCAATAATATCTTCAGGATTTCCCACGTACACATGATTATGTTTTCCCATCACGGACGCAATGGCAGGACCTCCACCACCGTAAGGAATCCATTTCGCACTGATTCCTGCCTTATCCCATATTTTCACTGCCATCAGGTGATCTAATGAACCGCTTCCGGGGCCGCACCATTTCTGTTCATTTGGACTGGCTTTAGCATGTGCTAAAATTTGATCCAAAGTTTTAATATCAGAATGTTTATTGGTGATGATCGCTTCGGGTGAAATGGTGAGACAGGCAAGATAATCAAAATCGTCTAAGCCGAAACCGATATCGGTGGTTTGGATTGGAGCAAGGTAAGCAGCAGGGAAGGCGAGGATTGAATATCCGTCAGCTTTTTCATTATATACATTTGCCAAAGCAAGTAATCCGGAACCGCCCGGTTTATTTACTACCACAAAAGATTGGTCAGAGATTTGTCCTGCAATTTGAGCGAATTGCCGTGCCATCAAGTCCACAGCGCCGCCGGGTTTTGTGTGGACGATGATTTTTACGGGTTTATTTGGATATTCAGCTGATACAAAACTGAAAATCAATAAGCTGAAAACTAATATATAAATGACACGATTAAACATAAATGGTAAAAATGATGATTTTTTTTTCAAAAATAGTTCCTTTGCTGAAATATTTGTATTGCTGGACGAATAGATTATTGATTATCCATCAATCTACTAATTCATTATTTTTACCATGTTGTATAGGGATTTTTCAGCAGCATCATGTTGTAATATTTTGTTTGCCCCGTGACTTCTTCACCAATAAAATCCGGCTTGTCGAATTCCTGTTCTTCACTTTCCAATTCGACCTCTGCTACAACCAAGCCGTCGTTTACGCCGTGAAATTCATCCACTTCCCAAATCAATCCGCCATGTTCATATTTATACCGTGTTTTTTCAATGAGTGGTTGATCGCAAAGAGAGAGTAGATGGTCTGCATCCGGAACGGGGATTTCCGTTTCGAATTCATAACGACTCATTCCACTTGCGCTCCCCATTCCTTTGATGGTCAGAACCCCTTTTTTTGATCCGTCTTTTTCAACAGTTCGAATTCGGACAGCTCGTTCTTTTTCCGGCTGTAAATAGCCTTGTCGCATAGTGGTTCCGCTCATGCCGTCGGGTAATGATGTGATTAAAAACTTTCTTTCAATTTCATTCGCCATAATTTATCCTCTATTAATTTGCTAATGGTTTGTCAATCCAGCCGATGACACGCTTGATTGCCTGAAGGTAATTGATGTTTTCGATACCGTCGAGTCCAACGTCTGACATAGTTTTTTTAATATCATCCAGTTCGGTTGATTCAGAATTGATAGACATGACTTTTGCACCGTTGATTTTCACATTTCCTACTTCGCAAATTGTGTCATTCACCATGTAGCCAAATCGTTCTTTAATAACACTGACGGCTTGCAAATCTGGATGACTTTTTACCATCGCCAGGAATTCATCGTGCGTGTATTCAGTCTTGTCGAAAGTTGGAATCTCAACTTGGAATGCAGGGAAAATATCACTTTTCAAAAAATCAACGGTAACGGGAAATTCTGTTTTTGTTAGTGGATTCCATTGCTCCAGTCCATCTACTGTTTGAACATAGGTTTTGATATCCATTTTCCCGTCACGAATTTTTGTATTATTTATATCATTTGTTCGTGACATGATATAGGTCTCGGGTGAGTTGCGAACCCAAAGTTTTTCCGGAATTGGTACAGATAATCTGGACATCCGTTTTGCTTGTTTGATGAAATTCTGACCAAATGCTCTAAACTCAAATCTGGGTTTGGATATTTCCCCAACTTTCATTTTTTCTTTAGACATATTTATTCCTCAGTTTAGTTAATTATTTCGAATTTGCAGTTATAAGTAGATATACAAGTCTTATTTTAACCAGTATTGTTTTTTATTTCAACAGAATAGTTAAAAAATATACAACTGAATTGAAATTTAAACCATTAGTAATCTTGGTCGAATTTTGACTTTATTTATGAAAATGGTATTGAAAAAATATCAGAATGAGTGATGCAGCCAAACCAGGATAAAAAGGTTCAATCCCAAAGGGGTAATCCCCTAATAAATTGCCGACAATAAACCAAAATATCGAGAATAGAACTGGCACAAGCATTGACATAATAATATGATTTTTATTTAACTTAATTTTTGTAAATGTTAGTAAAAATGGCAGAAGAATACCCGGTACGGTTATAGAGCCAATCACATACCAAAGTTGCACTACAGATGGAATACTTAGAGCAAGAATAATTGCGATAAATCCGATGACAATTAAACTGCTTCTTGTGAACTCTAGGGCAGAATTATCTTTAGCTTTTTCTGAGGTATCTTGCGGTGGATTAATCCGCCATAGAATATCTCTACCGAACGTTACTGCGCTAATCAAGCCCAGCGAATCGATGGTGGACATAATGGTTGCCAGCAATCCCGTCAAAAAAATTCCAAATAAAAATGGCGGAAGGATTTTTGAAGCCAGCATGGGATAGACAAACATGGGTTCTGATGTTATAATTAGGGAGCGTGCGTACAGACCGGTGAACAATGTAAGCATATCAAAAATGAACCAAAATGCCACTGCAATTAGAATGCCATTTCTGGCAGTTTTTGAATTTTTAGCAGCGGAAGTTCTCTGATGAAATCCCGGGTCAATAAACGTCCATAGAGCAATAAAAAACCAAACTAAAATGTAAGTTATTCCCATGCCACCTTGTGGATTTAAATGTTTTGTAGGAATTGTTGAGAACATTTGGATCGGCGAACCCAATTCATGCCAAGCAAATAAAAGTAGAAACCCAAATCCAAAAAACATGAGCGCCATTTGAAGATAATCAGTGCGAACGACTGCGCCAAAACCGCCATACCAAATGTAAATCATGCTGATGGAAGCAGCTGAAATGAGTGCCCATTCAAATGGTATCCCAGAAAAATACTGCACCAAAATTCCTAGGCTCAGTATATAAGGTGCAGGACTTGCTAAAATCAGAATAAATACGGCACTAATAAGTCCTGCATTTCGTCCATAATGATGATGAAAATGATCCGGGATTGATAGGCGTTTTTCTGCATGAATTTTAGAGGATAAAAAAAGCGAGAATAATATGGCGAAAAAGTAATAAGGCAACCCAAAGATGAACCACGTTTGTACTCCATTCAAATACGTATTTTCACCAATTCCCAGGATTCCACCATACCACGTTGCAACCAAAGTTACTACAAAACCGGGCAAAGATAATCGCCTTCCGGCAAGAATGTATTCTTCGGGTGATTTGCGACTATTTTTACTCCGAAATACCCCCAATGTTATTAATGCAATAACATATGCCAAAATCACTACCCAGTCTAAAAGATGAAGTGTCCCTTTCATTCGGGGTGAGATCGGAAAACTAAAACCGGCTCAGATGATTTTACCTTAAAACTTTTACCTAGAGATTCGTTGCTGACTCCATGGGATTCATTCTGAATTGTTTTGTCGGATAATTCAAATGTTAGATTATAGGTTGAAATTGTTCCAGACCCAAATAGGGATACAATCTGTCCTTTAAAGGATGAAAAAGATTGAGCCCCTTTGTGACAGGTAATGGTAAAAAAATCAGTGACGATTGAGAGGTTAATTTTTGCGCTGAATGGTTGAATCAAATTGATATTCGCTAAACTATGATCCTCTCGTTTTCCCGTTGCTCCGACGATTGTTAATGCATCTATATGGTTAAGGTTGCACCAATCGAGAGCTTTATGCAGATCGGTTTTATCTTGATTCTGTACAGGAATCCACAATCCTTGGAAAGAGTCTGGGGTAAATTGTGTTGAATCTTGATCACCAATGATCACGTGTGGTTGATTCCCTGATCGTAAAATGATGTCTGCGCTACCATCGGTACAAATTAATGTACAAGCGTTATCAATAATACTTAACGGGATGGCGTGGGTTGGAAATGCACCATTCGCGAGAATGACAACCGGATGATTAAATGAATTTTTCATAGTCGTGTAGGGCTGGTAAGTTATGAGATTTCAGGAATGAAATCATAAAAAAGGATTTGCAGTATATTCAAGATATATTTTAAACTCGGAAACGAAATACACGAAATACGTTTCCAATGAATAGTCCCCAAGAACAGCAAGCAGAATATATCCTTGAACAAAGTTTTGAAGCTTTGACGCGAGATGGCGTACGTTCTTTTACCGTTGATTCTCTTTCTCGGAAATTGGGGATGAGTAAAAAAACAATTTATAAGTTTTTCCCAACAAAAGAAGATTTAGTGGATAAAAGCGTAGGGTTTTTTCTTGAATTAATTGAGAAGAAATTAAAACGACTTATTGCAACAGAACCAAATCCTGTCATCCAATTTGTAAAGGTAATGGAATTTATTATGGGACATGTATCCAATATATCCATTGAAAGGCTCGCTGATTTAAAAAGTCGGTTTCCACGTGTTTGGAAAAAAATGGAATCATTTCGATTGGCTCGAAGGGATGATTTTCATGAAATTTTATCGAAAGCCCAAAAACAAGGATTTGTAAGAGAAGATGTAGATATTCAGATCATATCGACATTATATATGAATATTATTAATTCAACATTTCAACCGGAATTTTTTCTTAAAAACAATTTGACACCATCTGACACCATTCACAATTTTTTGAAAATGGTAACCGGCGGACTTTTTACGGAAGATGGGATTAAATACACGAATGAATTATTTAATTGTGATAAAGAATAAAAAATGAATAGAAATCACCTTAAATATTCCGACCACCCTATTCGCAGATGGTTTATTATGCAAAGTATAGAACATTCTTGGCGGACAATTATATTATCATTAATTGCCACCATTATAATGGGATCGGGCATCCGATTTTTTACTATCGATGATGATATAATGAAAATTCTTCCCAAGAATATGGATTCCAGAATTGCTTGGGATGCTGTTCAGGAAGAATTTGGAAGTACCGATGTGATATTTATCGCATTTGGCAAGAAAGGAAAATCCATATTCAATCCAAAAGCTTTCGAAGCACTTTGGGATTTGATGGAGGGACTTGAAGCTTCAAATAGGGTGGAAGAAGTACTGTGTATTTCAAATTCCGTCCGAATGGATAATGTAGATGGATTTATGGAAGTGGGTGATCTTCAAATTGAGAGAAGTTTAACGGAAAATGATATTGAAAGTATTCAAAATTATCTGAGCAGGAATTCAACCATTAAAAAACGGTTTATTAGTGAAAATGAAGATTATTTTTTAATTCTAGCACAACCTTATAATAGCGAAGGTATGGATTCATTTAGAAATGAAGTTGTTAAAATTACGAATCCCATTTTGCAGGATTTTGAAATTCATTATGGTGGACAAGCCTACATTACAGGAACCATGCCAACATTGATTCGTGAAGATGTTGAAAGCCTAATGAAGGCAGGCATTTTAATTATGGTTTTTATTCTTCTATTAAATTTGCGAAGTGTTCCCGGTGTTGCCATGGTATTGATGGTAATAGGTTTATCCCTTTTGTCTATGATGGGTTTTATGGGTTGGATTTTTAAAATGACAGGATCAGAAAGATTTTTGTTTACCATGGCGAATACATCGATGCCTATTATTTTACTAACGATCGCTAATTCAGATGGTGTTCATGTTATTACGAAATTTTTTAAGGAATTAAGACAGAAAAAAGAAGTTAGGTCCTCTATCGCTTCAACAATGGATTCTTTATTGATCCCGATATTTCTCACTAGCATAACAACCATTGCAGCATTTTTGACGATGATTTCATCTCCTTTAGAACCTATGATTGGTTATGGTATTTCTATAGGATGTGGAATTTTGTGGGCGTGGTTTTTAAGCTCTTTGATGTTGCCGGCCGTTATAAGTCTTAAGCGCTGGAATGTGGATTCAAACGCAATCGCAAAACCAAGCGTATTTGAAAAAATCATTGATAAATTGGGAAAAATTGTATTGACTCACCCCAAATATGTTTTTTCTGTTGGAGCTTTTTTTGTTCTAATTGGTTTGATGGGATTATTGAAAGTGACTGTTGATGCGAATATCTCTAACTTTTTTAAACCCGGGACAGAAATTCGAAATAGTCTTGATTTTATGGATAACGAAATGAGCGGTACTGTGGATATTCGCGTTAGACTTGAAGGCGATATGAAGGAACCCGAGATCTTATCTCACATGATTCACGTTCAGGATTATATGAAAAGTCATCCAAAAATACTTACGAGTTACTCAATAGCAAATGTGGTGGAACAGATGCATCGGACGGTCATGGATGACAACCCGGAATATGAAACTATCCCGGATACACGCGATAAAGTGAATAATTTATTCACGTTGTATTCCATGTCCGGAGATATTGATGATTTCTCAGGTATGGTGGACTATGATTATGAAGTAGGATTAATTACTTCTATGAGTAAGGTAATGTCCACGGATGAAATTTTTTCCTTCGTCACAGAATTAAGTCAATTTATTGACCAAAAATTCGGTCCGAACATTGAAACGACAGTCACAGGGATGATTGTAGTTTTTCGAGATTTAGTCATTTTAGTGGTAAAATCATCACTTTTTAGTATCATTTTCTCTTTGTTAGTGATCGGCGTAATTGTAGGGTATTTTTTCAAGCGTGGATTGTGGGGACTATTAGCTGTAATTCCTTTAACATCTGCAGTTATAATCAATTTTGGATTTATGGGGTATTTTGGAGTTGAGTTATCACATATTACTGCAATTTTATCATCTATAATTATTGGTGTCGGAGTGGATTTTGCTATTCATTATATTGCGCAATTTCGTCGATTATCACGTACCATAGACGAGTCTAAATTAAGCCGTGAAGTGGTTGACGATGTGGGTTATCCCATCCTTTTGGATGCAGGATCAAATATGGGCTTTGGCGCATTATTATTTTCCGCATTTTTACCAATTCAATATATCGGTGGACTCATGGTATTTGCTATGGTATCCACATCGCTGGGAACGCTCACTGTTTTATCTGCGCTGGCAGAAATATTAAAGAATAAATTGATAGAAAAAGGACACTGACATGAAAAGAATAATAATATTTGCATTTGCATCAATATTGTTTGGACAAACCGGAATAGATATTGCAAAAATGTTAGAGGATAAACCGACTCCAAAAGATATGTCAAACAGAACAAAAATGGTGTTAACGAATTCTAAAGGGAAGTCACATACAAATGAAATGATTTCCAAATCCATGGACGGAAATAAAAAACAAATCATTTGGTTTGTAGAACCCAAAGATGATAGAGGAGTAGCGTTTTTAAAAATAGAGCATGAGGAGAAAGATGACGAAATGCGAATGTGGCTTCCTGCATTTAACAAAATCAGGCGAATTGCTTCATCGAAAAAAGGTGATTCTTTTATGGGGTCCGATATGAGTTTTGAAGATTTAACTAGCCGAGATATACATGAAAATTCATATCGTCGTCTCCCTGACGAAATAGTAAACGATGTAGATTGCTTTGTTTTGGAAATCATTCCCAAAAAAGAGGCAAAGTCCAGTTATACCAAACATATATCATGGATTGCTAAGGAAGGAATTTTTGGTGTTAAAGAAGAATCTTTCGACAAACGAGGTGAATTGGTCAAAGAAAAAGAATTCACATTTCAAAAATTGAAAGATTATTATATCATTGATAGAGTGTTTGTAAAAAATGTCCAAAAAAATCATTCTACGGAAGTAACATTTCTTGATATTAAAGTTGATTCTGAAATTCAAGATAAGCTTTTTCAGGAAAAGAATTTGAAACGATTACCTAGAGATTAATTTTGTTAGGAATAATTCTAAACCAAAAGAATAATGATAAAAACCATTTTTAGATTACCATTGTTTTTTTTGATATTATCGGTTAATTCACTATCCGGACAAATCAGTTATTCCGGAAAAATTACACCATCCACGATGATTCGATTATCGGATCAATCGGAAATTTCACTTCCATTCAGGTTGATTGAATACCAATTGAGATATTCCAGAGGTGGTATAGACCTGATTACAAATACAGCCTTGGAGGCCCGCTGGGTCAACTCTGAATTAACGCCGGACGTGCGTGAAGCTTATTTAATGTGGTTTCCAAGTTGGGGTGAAGTCAGATTCGGGAAACAGATTCATGCTTGGGGATCGGTGGATGGAAATAATCCGACTGATAACTTGAATCCGTATGATTATTATTTCATGTTCTTGCCCGGCACAGACCGTAAGATCGGTGTACTTTCAGCCAGCGTGAAATATTATTCAGATTGGTGGAATCTTGAAGCAGTAGTAATTCCCGAACATCATTCAAACCGCATGACGTTTGGTGAAAAAGATTTTCCGATCAAACCACCATTCGAACCTGAAGAGTACGTGGAAATTGGTCAGCAGCTGGAGTTTGGTGCAAGGTGGCAGATTAACCTTGATAATGCTGATATTTCCATCAGTACCCTGGAAGCTCGGGATCGATCTTTTTCATTGTTTGGTATGACAGAATTAGATTGGGAAATAATACCGGTGTACGACCCACATTTTGGTTACCGAAAAACGCGGATGCTGGGGCTTGACGGAGTCACCTTTTTTCGTGGTATCACCTTTCGCGGCGAAACGGCGTTTTTCAAAACATGGAATGATTTAAATGCGAATTATACTCATGTAATGGATGCGGAGGCGGAATACATCCAGTATGTGGTGCAGGTCGAATTTACACTTCCATCTGACATTTCTGTCTCAACCCAGTTTATCGGGAATGAAGTATTTTGGGCGAATGGGACCACAATTAATCTAACAACTAATATTCCATTGGAATTGGATGAAGACAATTTCTCGCCTGGGATGGGAACACCCTTTGCCATGTTAGCGGACCAAGGGCTAATGTTTGCACTTTCACGATCATTCATGGATGATGATCTTGAGTTGAGTGGGAGCACCTTTTACAATCTTGAAATGAACAGTTATTTTTTGGGTGGAATAATTGAATATTCACTTGTTAAGACCTGGAAGGTTCAATTTGGTCTTACCCAATTTTTCGGAAATGAAGACGAACTTGAGGATAGTTTCAACGACCTGGAAGATTTTTCACATGTCCAAGTGTCATTGGAGTATAACTTTTAGCTTATATTATCTACTTCTGATAAATTTATTTTAGTTAATAGGCGATGCGGACGGCTACTCTTTATAACCGATGGCGTCGAATGGGTTTACCAAAGTTGTGGTAATATTTTTTAGGTGAGCGCCGATTCGCTTTAAGTAACGTGCGTAAAGTGTAATTGCGGCAGTCCTAGAATGCCTGCCAAATTCCAGTTCACCTCTCAACACACCATTTACGATATTATCTGATTTACCTGCCATTTGTTCACGATAGCCATCCTTGAGCGATACAGCAATATCTGCATCCTGTGTAGTTAATGCCTGCAATGTTTTTTGAAATCGTTTCTGTACTTCATTCTCAATCATTTTGAGATCATCCGAAACTTCTTCGGCGACAATTGAGGATGAATGATTGATGGCAAGGTCTAGAATATTTTTACAATAATCGCCGATCCGCTCAATATCCACCACCATGTTGATTAAAATTAATCCATCAGCCATATCGGTTGTGTTTTGATCTACAGCATAGTGAGTTAGCACTTTCCGCCGGACTTCTCTCTGGAATTCATTGATTTCCTGGTCGCGCTTTTTAAGCGCTTTCAGTGTATCTATGTTTTCGCCGCTACGAAGATATTGTACCGCCTGCTGGAAAATTTCATGCGAAAGTCCCAGCATTTCGAAAGACTGGTTCCATGCTTGAGAAAGCAGATCTTCTTTTTTCCATAAGTTGATGACGTCTCTGAATATTGTCATGATTTACCTCACTAAGAAAATTAACCCCAAGGGGATGATGAAAAACACTACCAAAATGTAAATGATTGGAATAATTCTGTTTTGAATAGCCAATTCCGCAAACCACTGCGAAAGCCTTAAGGGAATATCCCGAATTTTTTTAACGGGCCAAATAATTAGAATTCCGTAAATATTAAACACAAGATGCCCAAAAGCAACGGCTAAGGGCGCAAGTGTCCCTGAAACTAAGCTAGCCAAAAGCGCAGTGACGGTTGTTCCGATATTTGCTCCAAGTGTATAGGGGAAAATCTGTCTAAGATGAAGTACACCCGCACCTGCCAGCGGAATGATTAGAGAAGTGGTAATGGAACTGCTTTGTACCATAATTGTGATGAATACTCCAAAAAACATCGCCCGCGCTGCTGTCTTAAAAATATGTGTGTCAAAGAAAGCTTCCAATCGTTCCATAATCAGACTTCGAATTAATTTTGTCAGATATTTGAGGGAAAAGAATAGAATGCCAAATGCCACAATCAGCAACAGCCAGTTGTAATCCATAATATTCTGCAGTTTAAAAAAGTCCTCAATGGCACTCACTGTAGGTTTTGTGACCATTTTTACAGGACTTTTAAAAGTGAGAGTCCCAGAACCTACCACCATTTCTGCCAACCAATTTGCGCTTTTGCTGATAAAACCAAACTTAAGTTGAAGCGGAAACAGAATTATTACTGCAATTACATTGAAAAAATCATGGATAATAGAGGCGGCGAAAGCGCGGCGGAATTCATTTTTGTTTACAATATGTCCTAGAGCAACAATAGTGTTCGTAATGCTAGTTCCGATGTTTGCTCCCATAATATATGGAATCGCCGCAGCAACGGCGATTTTCGGATCTTGCCCGAAGGTACCTGCGGCAACCATGCCAACAACGAGGGATGTGGTTGTAGATGAACTTTGAACCAAGCTAGTAACAAGGATTCCGATGAATAAACCAATGAGCGGTCCTGCCTCACTCTGGATCAATTCTTTGGCAAAGCCTCCTCCAAGGCCCTTAAAGGCTGAGCCAATCATACCAATTGAAACTAAAAAGCAATAGAGAATAGCAAAGATTGTAAGTGTTTTAGCCCAGTCAATCCAGCGCGAAGTTGTTTTCAGCTCTCGAATTTTATCCATAAAAGAATGAATTTAGACTGAGAGATTAAAGAGAAATATCAGTAAAAAGTGCGTAAATAAATTTTAAAGGTATTAATTCCGAAGTGGCTTCCCCTTTTTTAACATAAATCGAATACGATTTTGGGTCAGTTTTTCCCCGGCTAAAGAAACAAATGCTTCCCGCTCTATATCCAATAGATATTGTTCATCAACTGCTTTTGTCAGTCCGCCCTTATCGCCACCGGTAAGGACATACGCTAATTTTTTAGCAATGAATTCATCATGATCGGATATTTTCCCCTGCGCTTTAAATCCTTTTAGTGCTATAGCCATGGCGGTTCGTCCACCGGTTCCCGGTAATTTCAAATCATCCCTGTATTGCGGTGGTTCATATCCTTTTGCCAGTTCGAGAGCTTTTTGTTTGGCTTTCCAAATGCGGTGATCGTTATTGAGAACAATCGTGTCTGTCTTCAATAAATAGCCGATATATTTTGCTTCATCCGCACTTGTTGCCACCTTAGCAAACCCAATGGTTTCAAATGCCTTTTGGGCGATTTGAAAAGTATTTATTCGGCTTTTTCCGCCGTTTTCCATCATATTTAAAAGCAGTCGCAGGTTTCCACCAGCACCAGGTATTAACCCTACGCCAACTTCGACGAGACCTACATACAATTCAGCTGCAGCCACTCGATGTGCGGCAGGTCCAATGAGTTCAAAACCGCCACCTAAGGCCAAGTTAAAGGGCGCTGCCACAACCGGTGCCTTGGAAAAACGAATACGTTGAGTTAAGTCTTGAAGATCTTTTACAACACCTTCTAATGTATCCCACTCTTTTGCTTCACATACTTCAAGAATACTGGCCAGATTTGCCCCCGCACAAAAATTCTGATTGGTATGTCCAATAACCATAGCCTTGAATTTACCTGCTTCTAGAAGATCCATTCCTTCATTGATAGTCATAGCAAGCGAACCGTCAATTGGATTTAGAGTTGGTTGTAGAATAGAATGGAATTCTACATTTAATACTCCCTCGCCCAGATCAATCAGGCTAGCACTCCAGTTTTGTTTTATCAAGTTTCCGCCGGATTTTCGCAGATTAAGATTGATTTCCTTTTCAGCAGTAGGTATTGGAATTGCTTTTCCTGATAAAACATCCCAGTACGTTTTAACACCATCTTTCGTTTCGTAAAAACAGGTTCTTCCGCTAGCCAACATATCCAAGATCCATTTTGGAACGTCTCTTTTTTCTGCCTGCATTTTGTCAACGGAATCCTGAACACCGATGGCATCCCAACCCTCAAAGGGACCTAGTTCCCAGCCAAAACCCCACTTTATGGCATTGTCAATATTGACAATATCATCACTGATTTCCGGGATGCGATTGGCGCTATAAATCAAACCTCTTGCCAATGTTTCCCAGAAAAACTTTCCGGCTTTATCTTCACTAAAAGCTAGTGCTTTAATTTTTCCGCCTGTAACAGTGTGGTCTTTCGCCAATCGAAAGCCATCAAATCGGACTCTTTTTTGTGGGCTATATTCACCTGTTTTAAGGTCAATTGATAAAATTCCTTCGTCAGTTTTTTTGTAAAAACCAGCTTTTGTTTTTTGACCCAATCGGCCATCGTCTACAAGGGTTTGAAGAATTTCAGGGATTTTAAAAATCTCTCTTTCATTGTCATCCACTACTTTTTCGTACGTTGTATTTGTTACATGCGCCATTGTGTCCAAGCCAACTACGTCAGCTGTTCGGAATGTGGCACTTTTGGGGCGGCCGACAATAGTACCGGTTAGTTTATCCACCTCTTCAACTGTCAAGCCTTGTTGTAAGGCAGTATGAATAGTTACACCCATGTTGAAAACACCGATTCTATTCCCAATGAAATTCGGTGTATCTTTTGCATGGACGATCCCTTTGCCCATTACATCTTCACCGAATTCTGCCATTGAATTATAGACATTTTCTGATGTGAATTCACTTCTCACTAATTCTAATAAATGCATATATCGGGGTGGATTGAAAAAATGAGTTATCATGAAACGGGATTTGACATCATTAGGAAAAACAGTGATTAATTCTAGCAGTGGAATTCCGGAAGTATTGGAGGTAACAATCGCCGTAGACTTTAATTGAGGTGTAATATTTTTGTAAACCGAATGCTTGATGTCCAGACGTTCAGAAACGGCCTCCAAAACCCAATCTACTTCATTAATTTTCTCTATATGATTATCGTAATTGCAGGGCGTAATTAATTCTACATTCTTTGGTTTAAAAAGCGGTGCCGGTTTCAGTTTAGTTAATGTTTCAATTCCTTTTTCGGACAAATTCTGGTTGATATCAAAAAGGAAAGATGGAATTCCGGCATTTGCCAAATGTCCGGCAATTTGCGACCCCATAACACCTGCACCCAGAACAGCTACTTTTTCTATATGATGACTCATAATTTCCTCAATTCTTTTTAGGATTTATATTTTTCATACTAAACAAATTGTGTTACATAATGATACATGACCCAAAAATGGCTGAAGCTCCCTGCTAAAACCATCACGTGCCAAATTTCATGATATCCGAACCCTTTGCGTGGCGACTGGTGTCGATCAAAAGTATAAAATAGGACTCCAACGGAATAGAAAATTCCACCCAGAAATAACCATATTAAAGCACCAACTTGAAGGCGTGTAAAAAGAGGCCAAATCGCTATAATCGCTAACCACCCCATAAAGACATAATAAACGGTAGAAAACCATTCCGGAAATTTGAATTGAAATAATTTCCAAAAGATTCCAAATGTGGCTAATCCCCAAATAATACCAAACAAACTCCATCCCCAAGGTCCTCGTAAGGGAATAAGACAAATGGGTGTGTAAGTGGCAGCGATTAAAACATAAATCATCATGTGATCCAATCGCTTTAGGATGGATTCAGCCCGTCCGGATACGGGAATCCAATGATATAGGGTACTTGCCGTGTAGACTAAAAATAATCCGGCACCAAACACTGAAAAAGAAACTAATTTCCATGGATCTATCGGATTAACAGCTTTTAAAATCAACAATATCAAAGCGACAACCGACAGGATTGCACCAATGAAATGAGTTAACCCGCTCATAGGATCTTTTAAATATTTGATCATGCTTTTATTATCGTTTAATGATTGTTGCAATACCTTGGCCACTGCCGATGCACATAGTCGCAAGACCGACATGAGTATCATTTTGTTCCATGACATTGATTAGTGTAGTAATTATGCGAGCACCTGAACAACCCAAAGGATGTCCCAAAGCAATGGCTCCTCCATTAAGGTTAATTTTATTAATGTCCCATCCGCCTTCACGGATCACATAAAGAGATTGGGCTGCAAATGCTTCATTTAATTCGATGGTTTCAATATCGTCCATAGTCATACCGACATTGCTCAAAACCTTTTCTGTAGCCGGAAGGGGACCGGCGCCCATGCGCGTCCAATCTACTCCTGCAATGGCTCTAGCTACAATTTCCGCCCTAGGAGTAAGCCCTGCTTTTTCCGCAAAGGATTCACTTGTGATGAGCACTGCCGATGCGCCAATAGAAATAGGACTGCTTGTAGCAGCGGTGACGGTTCCATTTTCCATAAATGCCGGGTTTAAGCTTTTAATTTTTTCTACATCCGGTTCGCGCGGACCCTCGTCTTTTTCAACTGTGGTTTCTCCGTAAACGTCAATCGGAATTAATTCATTATCAAAATTTCCTTCAGCATAAGCCTTTAACGTCTTATCGTGTGAAGCGATGGCAAAAGCATCCTGATCCTCACGGGAAATATTTCCATCTTTTGCAAGATTTTCTGCAGTTTCTCCCATTCCAATGTAAAATTCTTGTTCTGCGAGTTCAGGATGGAAATCTGGGGCAAAACCGCCCATAGGGACCGAAAACATATCTTCTACACCAGCGGCCATTCCGACATCAATATCACCGCATTCAATAGCTGTACTAAGTTGGTGAATTGCATCCATGGCTGAACCGCAAAATCGGTTTACCACCTTTCCTCCGGCTTCTTTTGGGATTCCAGCCAATATGGCTACTGACCTTCCGATAATCATTCCTTGTGGTCCTTCAGGGAAGGCACAACCTACCACAACATCTTCAACATCTTCCGGATTCACTTTTTTATTTCGCGCCATTAAGCCTTTGATGACTTGTGCGGTTAGGTCATCGGGGCGTATGCCAACTAATTGACCATTTTTGATTCCAATAGGCGATCTTACTGCGTCGATAATGACTGACTTTTTCATGATTTACTCCTAAAATGGGTATTGATTAGATTGATAAATTCGTTTTGCTACTTCACGTTTCAAGTTGATAATATCTGTTGGCAATAACATCCGCCCTTGGAAATGACGTAATCGATCAATGACTTCAGGAGTTGTATGTCCTCCGTAGATTCCATTTAATGCTGTAAGCGACATATTCAACAAGCGTAATACCATTTCTGCGGTAAAAATTTTTGCAATACTACATACGGTTCTATCATGATTTTCATTTTCCATAATTTTTTGCGCTCTTACAACAGTAGCCTCGGCCGTATATAAATCCATAAAAATATCTGCAAAAATTTCTGTTATTTGCTGCTCATGTTTCAGATCTTGACCAAACTTGTTCAAAGCTTCGTTGAAAATATAGAGTGCAAGGCGTTTTCCGGTTTCAATCGTATCGCACTCCGGCGAAAGAGGCCCGCTATTCATTTCGAGTTTCTCGTTTGTCAAAAAGCTATCGATTGAGGTGATTGCTTCTCGGATGGGCAATTCTTCCATTAGTGCTTTTTTCATCATAAACCCGGTGATTATCTGACGATTAATTTCATTGGTCCCTTCCCATATTTGATTAATACGATCATCTCGATATGCAGATGCCATTGGATATTCTTCTAAAAATCCATATCCTCCAAATACCTGTAATCCTTCATTCACAGCAAAGTGGCTGGTTTCGCTACCATACACTTTAGCCATAGATGTTTCAATGGCATATTGTTCCATAGCTTCTCCAAAATGGATATAATAATCCGGGTCTGATTTATCCAAAGAATCAATTTCATTTTGAAGGAGTCCAATGGTGCGGTATAGCATACTATCAGCGGCGAAAGTTCGCACCGTCATATCGGCGATCTTTTTAATAATTGCATCAAATTGGGAAATAGGTTTCCCAAAAGCGCGTCGGTCTCGGGCATACTGAGCGGTAACCTCAATTGCCATTTTGGCACCTCCAACTCCTGCGGATCCCAGCTTAAACCTGCCTATATTTAGCACATTAAAAGCAATTGTTGCACCTTTTCCAACTTTATATAACAGATTATTTACCGGGATTTTTGCGTTTTGAAAAATGAGAGATGTTGTTGAAGAACCTTTCATTCCCATTTTTTTCTCTTCTGCGCCTATGGTGAATCCTTCGGTTTCTCGTTCAACAATAAACGCCGTGAATTTGTCTCCATCAACTTGGGCGAATACAATAAATAAGTCTGCCCACCCACCGTTAGAAATGAATATCTTTTCACCGTTTAGTACATAATATTCTCCATCATCGGTAAGGACGGCAGATGTTTTTCCGGCCAATGCATCCGAACCTGCCGACGACTCCGTTAAACCATAAGCACAAATAATTTCTCCAGATCCAACTTTGGGTAGGAACTTTGCTTTTTGTTCCGGCGTGCCGAACCAGACGATTGGCAATGAACCTATTCCTGTTTGAACAGCCCAAGTAGTGGCGAAAGATGGACTGGAAACTAATGCTTCGGCAACAATCGCTGTTGTGACCTTATCAAGTTCTATACCACCGTATTTCTCCGGTATATCAATCCCAAGTAGTCCAAGTTCACCCATTTCCTTTATCAATGAGAGGGATAAATTTTTATCGAATTTTTCAATTTCTTCTTTTTGGACTCGGATGCGATCTCTATCAAATTCTTTAACCATTTCATAAATTTCACGATGTTCATCGCTAAAATTTTCTCTGGAAAAAACCGTTGCATTGGTAATGGGCTCAACTAGGAAAGTGCCGCCCGTTTTGTATGATGTTTTTGAATTTTCCATGTGAGTATCTCCTAATGTTTTTTCAGAATCCCGGAAAGAATAAAATCTGTGATTGTGTGTATGTATTCTTTTGCACTAACACCATGAACTTCAAACAGGGTGAACCAGTTGATGGATTCAATATTTACCATGATTGACAGGGCGGTCATGCGCACATCTAGGTTTTTGAATTCCCCAGATTGGACTCCGCGATTGATAGTATCTTCGATTAATTCCAAAAAATTGGTATAGACTTTTTGCAATTTTTCCCGGAAATCATTTTCCTTCTGCGCCATGGACCAAAATTCTGTTAGCGCTTTAAAGGGTTGTGGATCTGATTCATATTGATCAATAAAATATTGAAACAGGTCTTTAAGCTGTTGAGAGGGGGGAGCGTCTTCTTCGACGATATAGTTTAGAGTAACGCTATATCTGTGAACCCAGAAATCAACCAAATCCAAGTACATTTCCTTTTTGGATTTATAATACCAGTAGAGTGTACCTTTACTCAATTTAGATAATTTGACCACGTCATCCATTCGGGATTTTTCATAGCCATTGGATACAAGCACAGTCAATGCTGCGCCTAAAATTTGTTCCTTGCGTTGAGTTTGTAATGAAATATTCATATACTAAACCGACCGGTCAGTCAATATTAAGAACTGATAGCGTATTATCCTAAGCAAAATGTAAAAAGTGTTTGCAACTTGTAAAATTAATTCATAATATTCTATTGCGAATGAATCTCAATTGCATTATTAATGATTGATTAATATTAAACTTATCAGAAATAAGGAATATGAAGCAAAAAGACATAAATACATGGGTACATTTATTATCAAAAGCAAAAACGGATCAGTTGTCAAATGCAGTAAATGCTCTCGGATACATATAGAGTTCGGGAATACAATCATTGAATTGGAAACTTGTCAGTTTTGGAAATTTATAAAATATATCGAACGATTGAGACCAAAAAAGATATTTCATGAGTATATTATTATTCCACTGATCGGTAAAAGTGTTTATACAAAAATATCACATAATGAATTTATTGAACTTAAAAATTTGCTTATTAAAGCAAAAAGTATGGTGCAGAAGGAATATCTATTAAGCCAGGGAGAGATAACAAAATGTTCTACAGGAATGCCCTACAATTTGAATTCAATAATTGATAGAACATTGCCAAATTAATAAATAAACAATGACTTACTCAAAACAAGTACAATATGCCTTACAAATGTTGATCCATTTGGATCAATCGGAAGAGGATTATTTAACTGTAAATGATATAGCACTAAAAAGCGGAATGCCGAGTAGCTTTTTAGCAACAATAGCGAATGAATTGGCAAAAAGAAGGCTATTGCTTACACAAAGGGGCCGGAATGGTGGAATAAAACTTGCTAGACCGGCAAATCAAATTACAGTGAAAGATGTTGTAACCAGCGTGGGCAGTTATAGTGAAAAATATCACGAATGTTTGATTGGGAAAAAAAATTGTACTGATATAATACCTTGCTCTGTTTGTAGAGGTTTCCGAACTAGTTTTGCAAATGAGTTTTATAAAAGAAGTATAAGACAACTATTAAATGAGGAAATACTCAATCATGATAAATCGTAAGCCTTTCGTAGGAATTTCGGCATTCTTAATTGTATTTCTTACCATGCCCATTGGTCATGCAGTTATGATTTTAATGGAAAATATTTTTGGAGAAAATCATCAATATAATGCTGCTATATTACTTGGATTGTTAGGATCCGTTATCTTATTTATTGGCGCGAAAAATGAGAAGGAAAATACAGGAACCTGGCTTGGGCTTTTTGCCGGTCTTTTTATTTGGACCGGCTGGGTGGAGTTTTCGTTTGTATTTTATGCTAATCACCTTGGAGTGCAGCCTATAATTGAAAATGGTGAAATTGTTACCAAACCGGAATATTTAATCTTACCTTCATCGATCGGTGTTTTGTTAGCCTCGCTATTGTATTTCTTTTTTAACAAAGAAACACGCTGCCATTTTTTCAGGTGGTTTCATCGAAATTTTACTATGAACATTGGAAAAGCGACTCCTAATAAATCAAGAAATTTTGCCACAATTACCGCCATGGAAACCATATATGTTACCTGGTTTTTTTATATTGTATTATTGTTGATTTATGATAATTCGATTTTTGGTGATAGGCATTGGGTAACGTTTTCTGTTTTTTATGGCTCGATAATTTGGTCAATGTACCTGATAATTCGATTATTAAAATTTCAAAAGATTGCCCCGGCAATACGCTATGCCATACCAACAGTTATAATATTTTGGAATGCTATCGAAATTTTAGGTCGTTGGAATTTCTTCAAAGAAATTTGGATTCATCCAGGAGAATATGCACTTGAAATGGGGCTCATATTTTCAGCATTTATAGTAGTAACAATCCTTACGGTTATGACACCTGAAGGTAGAAAACCAATTAAGGTATAAAAAGGAATTGCAGATAATAAACTCTTATTATTAAATTTCGACCGGTGAGTCGAAATTAAAAATAGAGAGTTTATATGGTAACAAAGCGACAAGAAAAAGAACGGGAATTTCGAAAAAAACAAATATTAGACGGCGCCTTAACTGTCTTCCACGAAAATGGACTTAATGGAACAACTATGGATGAAATTGCCCGTGTTTCGGATTTTGGAAAAGCGACACTATATTATTATTTCCGTTCAAAAGAAGAAGTATTCTCCAGCATCCTAGATAGAGGGTGGACAGCATTATGGAAAAGCTTGGAAGACGATTTTCTTTCTGACAAAAATCCTCGGGAATCTTTTATCAAAATTCTTACCATACTTGCACAGAAAACACAAAATAATAGAAATGAATACGAATTTTTATTCAATGCACCAAAAACAATCATGAGCCTTGAGGAAAAAAAACCAATATGGAAATCTTACCAGCAAAGGCTTTATACTTCGCTAAAAGAGTTACTAGAAAAGGGAATAGCGTTAGGTCAATTTCCGCAATTGGATTCCGACCTCATGTTTAAAGCTATTGGTGGTCTATTTGTAGGACTCATTTTTATGGGTGAACAAAATAAAAATATCACCAGTGATGATATTGAAACATTATTGAACCAATTAATTGCAGACCCAAATCAATCATGATTTTTCGACGCTTTATTTTATTAACACTTATTATAATATCTTCTATTTATGCTGCAAAAATTTCTGGAACAATTATAGATAAAGGGACAAATAAAGTAATCCCAAATGTGAATATTTCTGTTCTCGGCACTTCCTTAGGTGCGGTTTCTGATCCATATGGGAAGTTTCATCTAAATCTTGATAATAAATTATATGCGCTTGAATTTTCTATGATTGGCTTCAAGCCTATCATTAAAGAATTCGATTTAAAAATTGATATTTCTGATATCCTTATTGATATGGAATCAACCATTCTTGAATTCGATGAAATAAATGTACAGGGTGTTTTTTCTACACGGCTTGGGTACGAATCGGTTGATATCATTTCTAAAAATGAAATTATTGAATCTCAAAAAAATTCCATTTCAGATATTTTACGGACTTTGCCAGGCGTGGATGTTCAATTCGCTCATTCTAATGGTCGAAACGTAAATGTATCTATCCGGGGGTCGTCCGATTACAAGCCAGGAGGTTATAATAACCGCGTACTAGTACTGCTTGACGGATTTCCCATCCAAATCCCCAATAGTGGGGCACCTGACTGGAATTCGCTTCCATTAGAGAGCGTTCGGCGTATAGAAATTGACAATAGTCCGGCTTCAGCGCAATACGGGCATAATTCTATGGGCGGTGTTATCAATTTGATTACCGATCATAAATCATTAAATAATATCTTAAGATTTTCTGGTGGAGCTTTTAATACGGGACAAATCGGTTTAACTCATGGTAATCAAAAAGGAAACTGGAACTATGGATTTAATATCATGGCGCGTTCATCTGAAGGCCATCGTTTTAACGCTGATGATAAAATTACCAGAGTCAGAACTTTTGCACGATACGGAAATCAAAAAGGTCGATCTTACAGGTTAAGTCATATTTATTCTTATTCCGATGTAGGGCACCCAGGTTTTTCAAGCATACCTTCCTATCGTAAATCAAAACGTATATCTCAATATGTTCAGGGTCATGGGTTTTATCCCATTAAGAACGGTGTGTCCATGTCACACTCCGTATATATTAACAAATTTGACACCCATTATTATGATCGTGATGATGCTACAGAAAAAGAAGGTAACAGGGAATATGATGATTTGAGCATCGGACTGAGGTCAGAAATGTTGATCACCAAATGGGCACGATGGATCTTCATGACCGGTACCGATGTGGATTGGAGTAGATCGAAAGTATCAGTATTTAACCCAATTTATGATTCACCTATTCAATTATCTTTAGGAGGATTTATTCAAACAAAATACTCGATCGGTAATGGTTGGAGTTTAGGCTCAGGGCTTCGGTATGATTATCGCAGGTCTGATCCGGGTGGCAATTATCAAAAAAGAATTTATAAACACTGGTCACCCAAAATAAATCTAATGTACACGATGAAGGAAAAACGTGCATTTACAATAGCGTATAGCGAAGGGTTCCGGGCACCATCTTTATCAGAATTGTATTTGAATCATACCAGTTCATATGGTCTTACACTGCAGGGGAATCCATCCGTTTTGCCCGAGAAGGTGCAGGCTTTTGAGGTTATGTATGAGCACCCACACAGCAAATCTTGGTATTGGAGTGTTTCAGTGTTTCGCAATCGGTATGAGAATATGATTGATTTTGTGTACAATGTACCAGTGAGAGCAGTTAATAGGAAAGGCGTTACCGGGTTCGGAGGAGAATATCAATTTAAATGGTCTTTATTTGGTGCTTTGGATATCAATGGAAATTACTCGTATTTGAATATGTCGGATCGAAGTGGTGATCCTATTTTATATCGCTCGGAACATCGTGGGCAGATACATATTAGTTACTCTTTTAAAAAACTTAAATTTCGGTTAGGCTCCAAAGCTTGGTCAAAACAATTATATGAGGATTTTTTAAGCCATGATTATGAATCAGTGGATGGTAAAATTGTTTTTCCAATTCGCGAGTTGCCCGCTACAATAATCCCGGAAATTATTTTTTCAGGAGCGGTTGGTTCTTTTCAAGGATCTATTCGAATTTCAAATCTTTCGGATACCAAATATGAACTTATTCAAGATTTCCCAATGCCGGGACGTACCTGGTATTTCACCTTAACCAAAAAGATAAAGGAACAATAATGAAACTCATAACTAACTTAACTGCATTTTCTTTAGCCTCAGTTTTATTTTTTTCAATAGCATGCGATGAAAATGTAACCGATCCTGATCCCGAAAGTGCAACCATATCCGGCACCGTTACTTTTTCCGGCATTTGGCCAGATACTGGGGATGTCAGCATTTCCCTTCAAACCAATTGGCCGCCAACCGGTGCGCCATATGCTTACACTGCAATAACATCTGCAGAGCTCAGTTCAAATCAATATAGTTATTTATTTGAAGAAGTTGCGTTTGGAACGTATAAGTCCATTGCGGTATCCTGGCTGGACCCTACTGATACTAGCCCAATGACAAATCAACATATACTCGGAGCGTATGGCGCTACTACTCAAGCTTATTTTATGGATGCTGACTCACTTGTGCTATCAGTGGATAATGCAGAACTCTCAGAACTTGATTTTAATTCTAATTTAGATTTGGCAACAAGCACACAGTAATTGTTTGATTAAATGTCTTTGAAAGAAGGCCGGAAAATCGGTTTTCCTTCAGGATTTTAATTCAATTTCGTTGGAAATAATCACTATAATGCTGTAAATTACAATACAGGATATATACATCTTAAAGTCTTTATTATGCCTAAAGTTAAAGGATCAATCGTTATTAATTTTGATAAATGCAAAGGTTGCGAACTTTGCATAGTCGAATGCCCACAAGAATGCATGGGACTTTCCAAAAAATTGAATCCAAGTGGATATCACTATGCCATCCTCTTAGAAGATACTTGCACCGGATGTACAAACTGTGCTTTGATCTGTCCTGAAGCTATCATTGCGGTTTATCGAGAAAGTAAATCCAAGAAACAATTATCAGCTATTGATACAATCGCTGTGAATGAACATATCCCACTATGAAAACAAATAAAAAAATGCTAATGAAAGGGAATGAAGCATTGGCGGAAGCTGCAATCATTGCTGGTTGTAAGGGCTACTTTGGTTATCCGATTACACCCCAATCGGAGATTTTAGAATATATGTCATTGCATTTGAATAATCGTGGAGGTGTATTTATTCAGGCTGAAAGTGAGGTGGCCTCTATCAATATGGTATACGGCGCTGCTGGCACTGGTGAACGTGTGATGACTAGCACCAGTAGTCCGGGATACAGTCTCATGCAAGAAGGTGTTTCCTACATTGCCTGCGCTGAATTGCCTTGCCTATTGGTAAATGTAGTTCGGGGAGGTCCGGGATTAGGAACAATCCAACCAGCTCAGGGAGATTATTTCCAAGCAGTAAAGGGCGGGGGGCATGGAGACTACCGCCTTTTGGTATATGCTCCGAATAGTGTGCAGGAAATGGCTGATTTTGTTTTCAAGGGATTTGATGCAGCTGACCGTTATCGCAACCCTGTATTAATCTTAGCCGATGGTGCGTTGGGGCAAATGATGGAACCAGTGATTTTTCCGGATTATGATCCTAAAAAAAATAGAATTGACCACTCAGATTGGGCAACACGAGGAAAGCAAATGGATGAGGATCGTCACATTATTACGACCCTTCATCTTGAACCACAGAAAATGGAAAAAATTAACAACAATCTTCAGGAAAAATATCGGGATATAACTGCCAATGAGGTGATGTTTGAGTCTATCCAGATTGATGATGCTGATTTTTTGCTGGTGGCTTTTGGTTTGACCGCACGTGTGGCTCACAAAGCGGTGGAACTTGTAAGGGAAGAAGGGATAAAGGTGGGCTTATTACGACCTCAGACATTATTTCCTTTCCCTAGCCTGGCTTTAGCTGAAATTGCGGAAAATGTGCAAGCAATTATGACCGTCGAAATGAATGCGGGTCAAATGGTAGAAGATGTCCGTTTAGCTGTAAACGGGAAAGTCCCGGTATATTTTTATGGCCGAATGGGCGGAGTAATTCCTCAACCTGATGAAATAGCAAACCGGGTAAAACAGGTGTATCATTCTAAACTGAAACAAACTATCTCATGACTGTCACGCAAGAAGGGATTCAGTGCGCATATCTTGACGATCTAGACTTAGTCTGGAACCGCCCTAGCACTCTAACAGATACCACAATGCATTATTGCCCCGGGTGTGGGCATTCTGTGGTCCACAGATTGCTCATGGAAACGATTCAGGAATTGGATATTCAAGGAAAAACTATTGGCGTGGCACCGGTTGGCTGTTCAGTATTTGCTTACAATTACATGGATATTGATATGCAGGAGGCCGCCCACGGTCGAGCTACTGCAGTTGCTACAGGAATCAAACGCATGTTACCAGATAATATTGTTTTCTCATATCAGGGTGATGGAGACCTTGCCGCAATAGGAACCGCTGAAACTATTCATACTGTTAATCGTGGCGAGAATATTTTAATGGTATTTATTAATAATGGAATCTATGGTATGACCGGCGGACAAATGGCACCAACAACATTAGAAGGTTCCATCACTTCCACCACACCGGAAGGAAGAGATTTTGATCAACATGGTCATCCTTTGAATATTACGGATTTAATTGTCAGACTTCCCGGTGCTGCGTTTGTAACACGTCAAGCGGTGGACACTGCAAAATCGGTGCGAAAATCAAAGCGGGCTATTTTGAATTCGATCAAATACCAATTGGAAGGTGGCAACGGTGTATGTTTTATTGAAATTATATCCAATTGCCCTTCGGGTTGGAAAATGACACCTGTGGAATCCAATCAGTGGCTGAATGACCATATTTTTAATCACTATCCTCTGGGAGATTTAAAACCTTTTCCCAAAAAAGAATCAAAATGAAAACTGAAATAGTAATTGCCGGATTTGGAGGACAAGGTGTTCTTTCTCTTGGAATGACTCTTGCATATGCTGGAATGATTGAAGGGAAAGAAGTATCATGGATGCCAAGTTACGGACCTGAAATGCGTGGAGGTACAGCCAATTGTACCATTATTATTTCAGATCAGAACATTAGTTCGCCAATAATCAACGTTTTTGATTTGGCAGTAGTACTAAATCAGCCATCACTTGAAAAATTTGAAGACAGGGTAAAAACGAATGGCCACCTACTTTATGAATCTAATCAAATTTTAAAAACACCTACTCGACAGGATATATCTACCTTCAGCGTTTCTGCAACCCAAGAAGCAGCTAAACTAAACAATAAAAAAGGTATGAACATGATTATGCTTGGGTCAGTTTTAAAAATCTTACCGGTGGTTTCAAGTCAATCGGTAATTAAAGCATTGAAAAAGGTTTTGCCTCCTAGGCATCATCATTTGATACCATTAAATCAAAAAACGCTACAACGCGGACAGGAATTAATTAAAGATAAAATATCTGCACTACCATGGACCCATTAATTATCAAAAACAATACAACGATAGAAGAAATTCTTGAATACGCTATGAATGAAGATGAGCATGCTGCCGGTTTTTATCTTAAAGCATCAAAAAAGGCTTTTGACCCTGATGTAAAATCATTTTTAATTGCACTCGCTACAATGGAAGAAATGCATTATCATGAATTAAAAAATAAACTGGAAGAAGTCCGCGCTAGTCGGTTTTCTGTCCAAGGTATTTTAGATTCTTTTGAAAGTGGTCATTAGGAGTACGTTTTCTTTATATTCGCGATTAATCCCGGGTCAACTTCCACAGAAGTAGGTTATTTCGAAAATAATAATTCAATATGGATTCATAAGTTTGACCACACCTCAGAAGATTTATCTGAAAATATTATTGATCAACTAACATTTCGAAATGATTGTATTAAACCCTATATAGGTATTGAGCAATTAGATGCCGTTGTATCTCGCGGTGGTTTATTAAAACCTTTAGTTAGTGGTGTTTACAAGATTTCTGAAAAAATGTTAACAGATTTAAGAATAGGTGAATATGGGATTCATGCATCTAATTTGGGCGCCCTTCTTGCCTTTCCAATCGCCCAAAAATGGTCTGTTTCTGCCTTTATAGTAGATCCGATCACCAGTGATGACTTCCCACCTGTTGCTCGAATTTCCGGCGTTCCCGGCATAGAGCGCAAAAGTCGAAGTCATGCCCTAAACATTAAGTATTGTTACTACAAACAATGCAACGATAATAATCTTGAATCCAAAGATGGACGTTTCATTATCTGCCACTTTGGAAGTGGTTTTTCCATTGCGGCTGTAGTTGGTGGGAAAATAATCGACGTAAACGATGCATTGCTGGGTATGGGACCATTTTCAGTGGAACGGGCTGGAGCATTACCCTTGGCGAGTATTCTTTCTTTGGCGTACAATCGCAAATTGAGCCAAAAAGAATCTGAAAAATTATTAACGAAGGAAAGCGGTTTAGCCGGGTATTTGGGAACCAACGACTTCCGCGAAATTGAGAAACGCCTTCAAAAAAATGATTCTCAGGCTCAACTAGTTTTCGACGGAATGTTATACCAAATTTCTAAGGAAATGGGTGCATGTTTAGCCGTGCTGAAGGGCCAATGTGACGGTATCATACTTACAGGTGGGCTTACCCAATCTGAACATTTTGTAAATAACCTTAAAGAGCGCATTTCTTTTGCCGGAGATATTACGGTGTATCCCGGCTCATTTGAGTTGGAAGCTTTAGCTAGCGGTGCAGAAAGAGTTTTAAATCATTCAGAACAAGCTAAAATTTATCAATGATTGCGTCTTTTAAAGAAATTGAAATGGTTTTAAAAGGTCAAGGCCCGGTGACTGTTGCAATCGTTCAACCTAAAGATGATTCGTTGCTGAGATCAGTAAAAAAGGCCCAACAACAAGGTTGGATTGATCCGTATTATTTCCGAGATGATTCCCCTTTAGAAGCTGCGCGGCAAGCAGTTGTTGCAGTGAAAAAAAGGATCTGTAACATGATAATGAAAGGAGACTTGAGCACATCTGTATTGCTGAAAGCTGTTCTTGAGAAAAACGGGCTTTCCATTCACGGACGTTTATCGCACGTGGCGGTAGTGGAAACACCTACCTATGCACATTTGATGCTTTGGACTGATGGTGGTGTAAATATTGTTTTAGATAAAATAATTATAATTCAGATTATCGAAAATGCCCTTCAGGTTTCAGCTGTACTTGGGAATAGCTGCCCAAATGTATCTATGTTAACCCTCGTGGAAAAAGTAGTACCTGAATTACCGGAAACCCAACTGGCTTGGGATATCTGCGATCATTTTTCTGAGAGAAAGGATTTTACCGTGGAGGGGCCAATAGCACTTGATGTGGCTCTTTCTGTTAATGCAGCAGCTCGAAAAAGCATAGATTCAGCTATTGCAGGGAAAACGAATATTTTTGTAGGACCTTCCATTACTGCTACTAACCATATTGTTAAAGCATTATCATCATTGGGTCATGCCAAGGTCGGAGGTGTGGTGGTTGGAGCGCAGGTGCCAATTGTTTTATTGTCCCGAGCGGACGATGAAAACTCACGTTTTAATTCACTATCATTAGGTGCATTACTTTCCTTAGGAGAAAAAAATGGATATTCATAATCGCGATATATTGCTGTTAGGTGGTTCTGGTTTAGTCGGTTCTGCTATTCTTCAACACATTAGTACATACAATCCTCGGAAAGTTGTAATCCTATCCTTGTTAGAGGAGGAATCTCGAGAAGTGTGTCAGGAAATGTCTGAAGCTTATCCTAAAATTACTTATCATCCTGAGTGGGGAAATGTATTTGTTCGGGATGAATTAAAAAATCTTGACCGTTCAGAATTATTAAATAATGAAATTAGCCGACAGAAACTTTTAGCAGATAATCTTGAAGCATTTACACCTGAGATGCTGGGACATTCTTTCTTACACCAAGTAATCAGTATTCATAAACCGAATATCATTATTGATTCAATCAACACATCAACGGCGCTTGCATATCAAGATGTGTACCAAAGTTATTATCAGCTACAAGATAGCCTAAAATCTAAAGATCAACACATCGACCGTGCTCAGGTGGAGAAAATGTTAACTACACTCTACATTCCACAGATTATTCGACATATTCAAATTCTACATACCAGTATGCTGAAAAATAAAACATCAGTTTACATTAAGATCGGTACTACCGGAACGGGCGGAATGGGATTAAACATTCCCTATACACATAGCGAAGAACGGCCTTCTCGTGTTTTGTTGAGCAAATCGTCATTAGCCGGTGCCCATACCATGTTACTTTTTCTGATGGGTCGTACTCCAGGTGGGCCAATTTGCAAAGAAATTAAACCTGCCGCCGCCATTGCGTGGAAAGGCATCCATTACGGGGAAATTAAAAAACGAGGGCAATTCATACCTTTGTATGACTGTACCTTTGAAAATGCAGAAACCATTAACGATTTGTTTTCTAGAGTTGGTGAGAAAAAGTGGGATGATTTAGAAGAAAATTTGAAGTCCGTTTACATTGACTCTGGCGAAAATGGCACATTTTCATCTGGAGAGTTTGAAACGATTACAGCCGTAGGCCAAATGGAATTTGTTACACCGGAAGAAATTGCAACTAATGTTATATTAGAAATTCTCGGTGACAGCACTGGACACGACATTATTAATGCTCTAGATAACTCCATTATGGGACCGACATATCGTGCAGGGTATATGCGTCATCAAGCGCTAAGTCAGATGGATAATCTTAAAAAGAAGCACGCATCAGATAGCGTTGCCTTCGAAATATTGGGGCCTCCACGGTTATCGAAAATTCTTTACGAAGCTCATTTACTTAGTAAAGTCTGCGGAGATCTTAAGTGTGTTACCGTTCTTGATGAAACCGATTTGGCAGAAAAAGTGGAAACCCAGATTAAAAATGATCAAAAATTGCGTTCACATGCTCTTTCTATTGGTATTCCGATCCTTTTAAAGGATGGAAAAAGTTTATTGCGTGGTCCGGTAGTAAAAATTCCCACATCCGAGGAAGGACACAACCTTGTGGCGGATATTGACAATATCAATCGTTGGGCTAATGCAGGATGGATAGATTTACGGCAAGAAAATATGGTAAAGTGGAAGAAACGGATGGAAAATATTTTAGAATGGGTTCAAGGATTATCAGAGGAAGATTCAAGTTCTCGGTTCACGCACGGTCGACAACATTGGGATTTAGATCAACAACTTAACATTGGAAAAGTTGCTGCTTGGATATTCATGCATGAAGATGATGGCATACGGTTTAAGAGTTGAGGATAAATTGCACAGAATCAATTATGGGTGTTGAATTGAATTCGAAATCTGTTTGAACCTAAAGCAGGATGTAAGATGATCATTCACCATCCCCGCTGCCTGCATGAAGGCGTAGCAAATAGTTGTTCCTACAAACTTAAATCCGTCTTTCTTCAATTGGTTGCTCATAGCATCAGATTCGTCTGTTGAGGTTGGTATCTGGCTTTCATTTGCCCATTCATTAATAATTGTTTTATGATCAGTAAACTGCCAGATATAATCTGAAAATGATCTATGATGATTTTGTATTTCAAGAAAACTCCTTGCGTTAGTTACAGTTGCTCGAACCTTTAATTTATTGCGGATAATACCTGAATCCTGAAGAAGAAATTTAATTTTTGATTTAGAATATTCGGCGATTATTTCCGGATTAAATTCATCAAATGCAGATCGCATTGTTTCTCTTTTATTTAAGATAATCGCCCAGCTTAGCCCAGCCTGAAATCCATCTAATACTATAAATTCAAAGAGTTTTAGATCGTCAAATAGTGGCACGCCCCATTCTTCATCATGATATTTCACCATGGTAGGATTTGTGTTTGGCCAAGGACAGCGAATCATAATTTAGATAAATAGTTAGTTAGAAAATTTATCGGACAATTGAATTAATAAATGACTCAAATAAGAATTCAGGAAATCAGGATTTAATAACCAATCCTTTACTAGCGATTTTGATTGGCGATTAATTGTTATTGCGTTTTTTTTGTTTTTATTATAATAATTCACCACATTATCTATATTATCCAAATTCACTGAAACATAGTTTTGCCGATCTTCAAGAAAAGGATACCAAAATTCAGTCTGTTGAGAATCTAGTTTTAAAGATAAACTGTTAGAATATAGTTGCCAAATAAATCTATCCCACGAAGTACTATTTCCGTCAATATTTAACAGATATTTATACCAAAGTTGTCGACGGATTGATTTAGATTTTTTAGATATTTTTGGAATCTGCTTCCCAAATCCTTTGGATTTTAAATGGTTATCAGCACCTTGGCACCAGTTGGTAATTTTGATAACCATGTTTTTTCTATCCTGCGCCCAAAGCGCTGCTTGAATGCGCTGATTTTTGTCTGTGTTGAGATCGCCTGTACTCGCACCGTAAAAGCAAACACTTCCTCTTTTTATCTGGAACGGTGGATCGACCTTTAGTGTTTTTTTACATCTTCGCCTCACCGTTCCGTCTAATAGGTAGAGCGACGGAATTTGAATAATGTCTGGTCGTTTGCTTGCGCATTTCCCAAAGGAAAAAATAGGATAATTAGAATGCTCACCGTCGTATTTATCATGTACGCAGATTAATAAAGTGACATTTATATTATCTGATATATTTACAAGACATTTTTCTAATAGGGATGCAATTATTTTTGTTCGGTCATGTCGCCATTCCCTAGGTTCAAGATGATTGTTATGAATTGAAATTAGATCAAAATGTTTATCATCAGGAATGACGGGTGTTTCTGTGAATTCAACATTTTTTGTATGTAAATAAGCTAACTCTCTACCCGTTGCTTGAATAATATCCGCTGTTGGATTGGGTGCAGGGAACAAATTATTAGACCGAAAATGAAGTTTAATCCAAGAGGTTTAATTGCTGATATTTTTTTTGATATTTCTCATAGAGCATTTTATGCCGATCCGACATATCAATTTTCTTTCCTTGAATGAAACATTGGATAATGTTAGTTCTAATATCCAATGGGTCCCCATCAGAAATAAATAATGTTGCATCCTTTCCAATTTCAATGGATCCAAGCTGATCACCAACGCCCAATATTTTAGCGACATTTAGTGTGATAGATTTGAGTGCTTCTTTCATGGGAAGACCAAAAGCAACTGCCATAGCAGCATGATATGGAAGGTTACGCTGAAATGATGCACCAAATCGACCGCCACCACCAATGCAAAATTCGACTCCGGATTTATATAGAAGCAAAGGATTTTTGTATGGTTGATCATAATCTTCAAACCTCCGGGACGGAAGCGATAAAATACTTCCAAGGATTACCGGTACATTTTTAAGTTTTAAAAGATCTGTTGTTCTCCAAGCATCTTTCCCGCCCACAATGACAGCTTTAAGATTTTGTGCGTCTGCCCAATGTACTGCCGCTTCAATTTGCCTTATATCATTTGCCTGTATAAAAAGGGGTTTTTCACCTAAAACAAAAGGAATCATGCTTTCATACTTGAGATCATGATATTGTTTTTGAGTCGCTTGCTTGCTTGGGTTCCTGTGGATTTTTGCATATGCTCGCGCATCTTTGAATAGATTATCTAGATTCATTAGTTTTTTTTGCCGCTCATCGATTTGTTCTTCCTTACGTTTGGCGTCTTTCCCAGTATGAATCTTCATTGATGGCCAAGTAATGTGAAGAGCTGTAGGATGATTTAGCGTTGCATTTTCCCAAGTCCATCCATCCAGCATCATAAGTGATGATTGTCCTGAAATCAATCCTGATTGCGGTGAAACATTTGCCACAAGTACACCATTGGAACGCGAAACAGGAATCAATTCGGAATCCGGGTTATAAGCTACATTTGCGCGAACGTTGGGATTAAGATTCCCCGTTTCTGAATGGTCTACCGAAGCTCTAACTGCAGAAACTTCCATCATTCCGATAGTACTAATGCCGGCAATAAATCCCGGGTAAATTCGTTTCCCACCAACTCGAATAACTTCCATATTAGGTGCGGGAACAATATTCTTTTCAATTTTTTGAATTATCCCATCCTCAAACAGAAGATCATAGTTAGAAAGGATCTCACCGGCTACAGTATGAATAATCCCGCCCTTTAATAAAATGGGATGATCTTGAACCGGAGCAGGAATTTGATCAGATCCTGACAGATTTGTTGCTGCAAATAGAAAATTAATTAGAACAAAATTAATCTTATAATTCATCGGATATTTTCTTGATGGTGAGTGCAAGAATATGATTCTTTTTCTTCTTCGTCGGGTTCCGAATTTTCTGATGTTGACTTGGAATCCTCTAAAATCTTTTGAACCAATTCATTACGAATATTTTCATCACGTATTCGTAAATGGATATCATTTTCTTTTGAAAAATACTGTCTTCCTTCAATCCAAGTTTCTTCGCAGGAAGTATAGGTTGACAAGGGATGACCATTCCAGACCACAAAATCCGCATCTTTTCCAGGTTCGAGTGAACCAACCCATTCGTCAATTTTTAACTGCCTCGCTGGATTAATTGTTACAAGGTTTAATGCGTCCTCTTCAGATAAGCCACCGTATTTAATACCCTTTGATCCTTCCGTATTCATTCTGCGCGCCAATTCGTCACTGTCTGAATTAAAGGAAACATTGACACCCACATTTTCCATAAGCGTACCGTTAAAGGGAATCGCATCAATAACTTCGAACTTATATGCCCACCAGTCCGAAAAAGTTGATGCTCCGGCGCCGTGTTCTTTCAGTCGCTCAGCAACTTTGTATCCTTCCAACACATGCTGAAAGGTGGCGATAGTAAATCCAAATTGTTCCGCAATTCGAGTCAGCATTAGTATTTCGTCTTGCCTATATGAATGACAATGTAATAAACGATCACCTTCCATTATTTCAATTAACGCTTCCAGTTCTAAGTCAATGCGGGGTGGAATTTTTGTTCGGCGATTTTGGCTGTCTCGATGATATTTTGCCCACCGTCGCTTGTAATCATTTGCAGATCTGAAGCCATCCAGAATAATTTGTTCTACGCCCATACGCGATTTTGGATATCGATTGGTAGGATCGTTCCAATTTGACCGTTTTACATTTTCTCCTAACGCAAATTTAATTCCCTGAGGAGCATTTTTAAATAGAAGGTCTCTCGCATTTTCCCCCCAGCGTAATTTAAGTACTGCATTTTGCCCGCCGATTGGATTGGCTGATCCATGAAGAAGATTAATAGTTGTGAGTCCACCAGCAAGCGCTCGATACATGGCAATATCATCCGGATCGATTACATCTTTCATCCGCACTTCTGCTGTAATAGCCTGAGATCCTTCATTAATTGACAGTGCTGCCATATGACTGTGACAGTCAATGAGACCGGGTGTTATATGTTTTCCAATGCCTTCAATAAAGTGAACATTGCCGGCAGGGACGGTCATCTCTTGGGCGATACGAAGAATTTTTCCGTTTTCAATTAACATGTCAAAGTTCTTTAAAACGCCATTATTACTACAAGTCCATAATGTTGCATCATTGATAAAAATCCTTTTTGGCATTTTAGGTTCTAATTCTAAACCGTAGGCTCCATCTGGGTAAAGCGTTTTCAGAGAGCTGGGTAATTCCGGATCATCTGATTGGTCTTCCACCATTTCAGAATCAGAAATTTTTATTCCGGAAATATTCAATATTTCTCCAGATGGATCCGTTAATTGCCCTGATATTTTATCACGGGAAATATGTCCGGCCATTCTGTGCTGACCGGGATGACCAAGAAAATTTAGGTCCATAGTAAAAGACAAGCGAGACTGATCGAGAACTAGCTGATTAACTTTTTCCCATGTTGTAGAATCCACTTGAATTTCTCCGGAATAATTTCCTTTCTCACCACTTACTTTAAATCTCAATGAGTCATTTTCAAGAATCATTGCCCAATTGCCAGTAATTAAAAAAGCTGGCTTCGGATTTAATTGAAGCTCCCGTCCACGAACCCAAACTGCTCTTACGTCAGAATCCGGATCAAAATAATCACCATCAACAATGACAAGATCTCCTAAAAATCCTTTTTTTATTTTTCCTATTTGGTCACCAACGCCCATATACTTCGCTGGGATTGTAGTTAGGGAAGCAAGAATATCCTGCTTATTTGCACCGCGTTCTATCATTCTGAAAAGATTTTGTCTAAAATCCTTTTTGGATTTTAATTCGGCTGAAGTAAGTGCGATAGAAGCTTTTGTATCTCTTAATTTTTTGTAATTATCTGGCGCTAAATCCCAATGCCTCAATTGAGCAGTAGAATACTGAAGAGCACGATAGGGATGTGCAACATCTGGTTTCCCGGGAAAATCGATGGGTAAAATGATAAAGGGGTTGCTCGCAACAATTTCAGTCAGTCGGCGATATTCAAACCCATTTCCCTTAAGCCAAAGGTTTAAATCAAATTCTGCTGCAATGTCGATTGACCTGAGCGAGTAATTTTCATCTTCTGCCCAAAATAAGAATGGCTGATTAACAAGCGTTGCCTCTGAAAGTGAAGCTAAGGAAAAATTTTCAGAAATGGGTTCATTCCCTTGAGGATGATCTTCCAATATCTTCACTGCTTTTTGATACCAGTCTGTATCAAACAATGTTTGACGAATGAGTGCGATGCAACCAAGAAGAGCATTTGGTGGATTTGGATCTCCCCAGCCACCATATTCAAACGCAACTATGTTGCTGATGGTATTCTGAATAGCGACGGGATTCGCAGTCAATTGTACTAGAGCTGATTGACCTCGAAAAATTCCATCATCAGGTACAATGTGAGCGGAGGTAAAACCGAGCTCGTGCAATTCTCTAAGATCTGATTTATCCGGTTGAAAATAATCTACAGGGTTTCGTTCGGCACGAACTTTTGGGTTCCAATGTGCACGAACATTACCTGAATTATCATCTTGGTCGGGGCTTTTTACTGGAAGCCAGCTTTCTATAAATCCTGCATAAATGTGTGCGCCATCCAGATCGATTATGGTGGCATCACTTGGGACAGCCACGCCGGTTCCAACCGCTTGAATAATTCCGCCTCGAAGTAGTACGGCACCTTTTTCTATTACGTTCCCTGGTTCGGTATGCACAACAGCATTTTTCAAAAACCATACTCGTGGCGGATTATCCCGCAGTCCCCTTACTGGTTCAATTTGAGCCAGTGCACATGAAATGATAAAGGGAAGCAGAAAATTTAGTTTCAAAAATTTGGACCTTTAAGCTGGTGTTTGGTGATGTGTGCGGTTAGATATTTATATGCTTGATCAACTGTATCACATGTTTTAAACAAGGATAAATCAGATTTAGAAATTGTCCCGGATTTAACAAGATAGTCCCAGTTTATAACATTATTCCAAAAAGTTGAATCATAGAGTACAATCGGAATCTTTTTTATAATTTTTTTGGTCTGAATGAGCGTAAGTAATTCCATGAGTTCATCCAATGTTCCAAAACCTCCAGGGAAAACGACCAATGCTTTTGCAAGATACAGGAACCAAAACTTTCTCATGAAAAAATAGTGAAACTTGATATTTAAATCGTCTGAAATCCATTTATTTCCCGAATCTTCCATTGGAAGTGAAATGGTAAGTCCAACTGAAACTCCCTTGGCTTCGCTCGCTCCACGATTTGCGGCTTCCATGATTCCGGGGCCTCCACCCGAAGCGATAATAAAACGTTTATTTTTTAATTTTAATCCTTTACTCCATATGGTCATTTTTTTAGCAAGTTCACGAGCATCTTCATAATATTTGCTCATTTCGAGATTATGGTTTATTGCGTCTAATTTCTTTTGTGAAATATTTTTTGGTGCTTTATCCAATGCTGCTTGAGCTTTTTCTCGTGATTGAAGTCGGGCGGATCCAAAGAATACGATTGTATCTGCAATGTGATTTCGGCGAAACCGATGAAACGGACCGTAGAACTCCGTCATAATCCGAATAGATCTAGCATCGGGGCTACTTAAAAAATCTAGATTATAATAAAAGCGATCTTTAGGGGTATTGTCTGGCATATTATTAATTTAAAAGGGTGCGAATTTACACCAATATCTTATAGAGGATAGAATTTTTCAATTTGGGACTGCTATCAAAATCCATCTTATTCAGCGTCAAAATATCCTTCCAAAATATCTGGAATTGAAAAATTATTTTCATTTTTCATAATAAAAGATTTGTGAACATAATTCCCGGTATCATCCACATGATATAATGTAGAAAATTCATCTTTTTTCAAAACAATTTCGTTCAAAGCATTCATTAAGGCATCGACGTCATCCAATTTATTATATAAGCCAAAGGATGTTCTTACCATTCCTGCCAGCAGTTTATATTTAGATTCAATTTCATCTTGAGACATCTCATCAATGGCATCAAGCATATCGTCTAAAATTAATTCTTTTACATAAGGATGTGCACAAAAACATTCATTTCGAACGGCAATGTTGAAGTAATCATTAAGGATAGCCGCGGTTAATCCATGGTGCATTCCTCTTATATTAAAAGAAATGGAACCTGCGCGAATACATTTTGTTACATCAGTCTCTCCATAAATGATTATTTCTGAATTTTCGAGCATCCGTTTTATAGCATTGTTCACCAATTTTTCTTCTTCTTCATATATTACATCCATCCCGATTCGATCCATAATTTCAATGGCAGTTGCTAAGGCAATCGCACCAGGAATATTAGGAGTGCCAGCTTCTTCTCTATCAGGAAAATATTCTTTAATAACATATTTGTCGATAAAAACGTCTTCTACCATTCCGCCCCCGACTTCTTCCGGTTCAATAGAAAGTAAAATATCTTTGCGACATACCACAACGCCAGGTGCGCCAGGTACATATGTTTTATGTCCAGAAAAAACAAACGCATCAATATTCCGATCTGAATTTCTATGTCCAGACATCTTTACAGGGATGTGTGCGGCTGTTTGTGCGCCATCTATTAAAACCAATGCACCATTCCTGTGTGCTAATTCCGCAATATCATAAATGGGGTTAATAATTCCGGTCACGTTACTTATACCGGTAATTGCAACATAGTTTACCCGATCTTGATATTTATCAAGGTTCTTTTCCAAATCGCTGAGACTTAGACATCCCGGTTGCCCCGATTCGTGGTTATCCAAAGATATATGAATTACTTTCCCCGCATGTTTCCGATGAGGAAGATCATTGGAATGATGTTCCATCATGGAAACCAAAACGATGTCTTTACCGGACCTGTAGTCTCGAAAAATCCGTGCAAGACGATTAATGCCTGCAGTCGTACCACTTCCGGTAAAAAAACAGGTATATATTTCTGGATCGGCACCGAGAAAAGATAAAACTCTTTCATGAGCCCAAGCATATTGCGTGGTTGAAATTTTTGCTGAAAAATGAAGAAGACTATGAGTATTAGCATAATGATCTAAAAACTTTTCGACTAAATCGTGTGCTTTCCCCATCATAAGTGTTGAAGCAGTAGAATCCAAATAAACTCGTTTCGTTTTTTGCCCATCAGCTAGAGTGTAAATAGTGTCCAAGCCGATAAAGTCATTTTGAACTTTATGTAACAAGGATGGTTGCGTTTTTGTTGGTGTCATAATTTTCTTATATAATTGATGGAAAATTGAATCAAATTTAATGAATTAAAAATGATATTTTTTCTAAATCTGCTTTCGTATTCATATTCAAAAACTGATTGTCCTTTCCAAAATCGACATAAGTTGTATTCAATTTTTTCATTAATTTGAATATACTGTAATTACTATTTTGGATTTCGGATTCCAATTTTGACAATATCCTCTTGTTATAAAATCCACAAGTAACTTGGGTTTTATCGTTCGCAGTAGGAACGATTGCATCGCAAGTTTCAGATTTTAATTCCCAGAGTTTTTCAAAAACTGTTGGTGTAATTAAGGGTAAATCACAGGAAAGAAGTAGAATCCAATCTGTCGTTGTATTTTTTAGCGCTGTATAGAGCCCGTTGACGGGCGCTTTCATTTCAAGCGCATCCTGAATGAAAGGTTTCTTTAAATCCACTGGTTTTTCTTTTCCTATGATATATTGATTTTCAAATGAACCGCATGCGTCCCAAATATGGTCTAAGACTAATTTCCCATTAAGGATTGCTTTCCATTTGGGCGAACCAAATCGTTCACTTTTTCCTCCGATTAAGAGAAATACAGTTGATTTATTCATACCCTAATTTCTAAAATAATTTTCATAGAAACATAGTATTTGTTTTATATAGCATAAACACTATATTTGCCACCTTATGGTAGGTTACCAAACAAAAATTTCACCGGAATTTATTCAAAATGCAGCCCGCGTTTTAAAAACATTGGGTCATCCCGATCGCATCAAAATTGTGGAATTTTTGGAAGATGGAGAAAAAACGGTAGGACAAATTCACAGGGATTTGGACATGCAACAACCCATTGTGAGTCAACATTTAAAAGTAATGTATGATAGAAATATTGTTACTTTTCGTCAAGAAGGCACACGATATTTTTATTCTTTGGCCAATAATTTTATTAGCAAAATTCTCAACTGCATGAGCGAAGTCCAGGCGAAACTAGATTCCGGCGAATGGGATTTTGAATTTAGCATACCAAACAACTAAAAGGGAGTCACATGAACGATACAACATATGATCAGGAGCTGGATTGTAAAGGAATGAATTGTCCTTTACCTATCCTAAAAACTAAAAAACAGGTAGATGCGATGGATGTGGGTCAAGTTTTGAAAATGGAAGCTACAGACCCAGGATCAATCAATGACATGAATGCTTGGTCTAGACGAACAGGGAATGAATTACTGTCTCACAATGTTGAAGATGGTATTTATACATTTTTTATTAAAAAATCTTAATACTTTTAAAATAATTCAATAAAAAATAAAAATAATCTCGAGAGGAGTTTATTATGAGTGAACAAAAGAAAATGGCCTTAATTGCCTCCCAAGGAACATTAGATTGGGCTTACCCGCCATTCATTTTGGCATCCACGGCTGCTGCATTGGATATGGAAGTTCAAATCTTTTTCACATTCTATGGATTAACATTACTTAAAAAGGATATTAAGGCAAAAGTAGCGCCTGCAACCAATCCGGCTATGCCCATGAAAATGCCGTTTGGCCCAAAAGGATTTCAAGATTTTGAATGGCCAATGCCAAATGTTTTGATGGGAAATATGCCTGGATTTGAATCAATGGCTACTGGCCTTATGAAACAAACATTTAAAAATAAAGGCGTGGCATCCATTGAAGAATTAAGAGACATGTGTTTGGAATCCGGAGTCAAATTTATCGGTTGTCAAATGACCATGGATGTGTTTGGGTTTCAAAAAGAAGAATTCATTGATGGTGTAGATGTTGGTGGGGCGGCCACCTTTTTAGAATATGCTGCAGATGCAGATATTCAATTATTTGTATAGAAGATAAAGGAAATAAAATGTCAGAAGACGGAAAAGTAACCATATTTGTTACATCGGGGCCAGCAACACCACAACGATGCGCAACACCTTTCTATATGGCAAGTGTTGCTGCTGCCATGGATAATGAAGTAATGATCATTTTCCAAATTGATGGTGTGCTACTTATGAAAAAAGGTGAAGCTGATGCGCTATATGCGAAAGAAGGCGGAAAATCAGTTATGGACTTTATTCGTGATGCAAAAGAAGCAGATGCAGAAATGTATGTTTGTTCTGCAGCGCTTCAACTTCATGATATGACAGAAGAAGATTTGATTGAAGAATGTGATGGCGTTGTCGGCGCTGCCTTCATGACAGATGAAGGTCTCGATAGTAATATGGTATTAACCTATTAGTAAAAAGGAATATTATGGCTGAATTAAAAAATTGTATGCTACCGGATGATCTTCAATATCATGTGGATTTTAATGTATGGATTAAAAAAAATGATGATGGAACCGTTGATTTGGGTATGACAGATATTGCCCAATCGTTGGCAGGAGCCATGCTTCATTGCCGTGCAAAAAAAGTGGGAAAATCAGTTAAAAAAGGCAAAAGCATTGCCACGGTTGAAAGTGGGAAATGGGTCGGGCCAGTTAAGACGCCATTTGCCGGAGAAATTGTAGCCAAGAATGATGCTGTAGAAAGTGATGCTACTGTTTTGAATAGGAGTCCATATAAACAAGGGTGGATTGTTCGAATACAGCCAACTGATTATGATGGCGACTCTGGCGAATTAGTTATGGGTGATGATGCAATTTCTGGATTTGATGGTTATATGACAGAAAAAGAAATGGGTGAATGCATCCATTGTGAAGGATTTGAAGGCTAAAACAAAGCCTTGATGTGCCTTGGCCAAAATGACTCTTCGTATTTTTACACATCCTGCTTGCGGGGGATGTGGTCCTGCTGTGGAGATGGCGTGGGCTTTATCTGAAGCTCATGGCAATTTAAATTTGGAAACGGTCAAATTGGAAAATAAGACTGGGCTTTCAATAGCGCAGAAGGTGGGAATCAAAACAATTCCAACAATGATATTTTATAAAAATGAAATAGAAATAAAACGGATTGTGGGATTACCGAAAGTCGACCAATTAGAAAAAGATTTTTTAGAATTAGAAAATAGCCACAAAGGCTCAAAGACACAAAGAAATGAAAGTTGAAATGAAACCAAATATTTTCCCCTGTTATTGGGGAAACACAAAGGGGTCAAAAAATATCAAAACTCAATTAGAGTCTTCGTGTCTTCGTGTCAAAAAAAATAGGAATTAAGATGTCAATTTATACAGATGCTAAATACATGGATGTCCCTTATGAAGAGAAATTAAAGCTCTTCAAAGAAGTGAAAGATGACATGCGTTATGATCACAATTTATATGGATGCTATGAATGTGGCATTTGTGTGGCTGCATGTCCATCTGCCCGGTTTTACGATTTTAGTCCACGGGTTTTTGCTCAAATTATGGCAAGAGAAGATGTGGATACGTTTTATGAATTATTGAATGACAGCGTTTGGGATTGTTCTCAATGTTATTCTTGCACACGATGTCCCAGAGAAAACAATCCAGGTGGAATTATTCTTATGATGCGAGATGCAGCGGTTCGTGCCGGTATGCAATCTGCAAAAGATGCCCTTAAAGCATATAGTAGAATTATTTACAAGGTTATGTCCACTGGAACGCAAGTGGCGCCAGATATGCTTCAGCCAGACTTTTTCCCAGATTGGGGAACAGATGTAAAGGCCGTTGCAGAAAATTTGGATGTTTGGCGTCGTGCAATTCCACCAGAAACACTTCATACCACTGAACTGGCTTGGGATGTTTCAGAAAAAACGCGATTAGAATTATACATGATTTGGAAATTGACCGGGAATTTGGAGCTCATTGAAGGCATCGATGAAGGTATATACATGATTTTAGAAGAGGTGATGGAAGAATTATTGGACGACAATGGATATGATATTGATGATTTTGAAAATGTTTTAGAAGAATAAAGGGAATTATATGGAAACAACAACACAAGCGCCAGCGGTTCATACGGAATCTAAAGTTCCTTTAAGAGAATTTGTCCGTGATGGGAAACCGCCAACGGAAGATTATCGGGAAAAATTATTTGAATTGGAAGCGAAAGGCGAATTAGAAGTCCATCGTGTGCCAGAACCAATTGTGGAAGTAGAAACAAAATATGGCCGAAAGAAAAAAATCCCCATTGAACATACGTGGCATCATAAATCCTGTGGGCAGTGCGGACATATTCCCGGATATTCTACCGCAATATTCTGGTTACATCGTCAATTTGGATTGGATTATTATGATCCAAAAGATCAATCTTCCTGCACGGCTTGGAATTATTATGCTTCATCCACATCAAATCCTGCAGCTCAAGCGGCGATTGCTGTAAGAAATTTCGCCCAGGCAAAATTGGATGGGTATTTTCCACTCATTCACTGTGGAACAAGTTTTGGGCATTATAAAGAAACACGGGAAGAAATCATCCATCATCCTGAATTACGGGACCAAGTCCGCCGAATTATGGATCGTTTGAAAATGCCATTTGTCTTTCCAGAAGAAATTGTTCATTATTCTGAATGGATTCATGTGATGCGACATCGTATAGCAGAACGGCAAGTTGTTGATTTTAGAAATATTACCACAACAGTTCATCCTGCTTGTCATTATCATAAATTGGTGGTGGAAGATGCAATTTATGATAGGGAATTATATGATGGTCAACGAACGGCTATTGTAACGGGGCTCGTGGAAGCATTAGGTGCCACGGCGGCGGATTATTCCACTTGGCACGATTGCTGTGGATTTGGATTTCGCCATATTTTGGTGAGTCGAGATTTTTCACGATCCTTTTCTACTATACGAAAAATTGAACGGATGAAAGAAGAAGCAGATCCGGATGTGACCATTACTCATGACACGGGTTGTGTAACCACATTGGATAAAAGTCAATTTGCAGCACAAGCTCATGGGAGAAATGTGGGCATTCCTGTTTTGTCTGATGCGCAATTTGCAGCATTAGCCATGGGAGCACATCCGTATAATGTGTGTCAGTTACACTGGCACGGCGTTGATAATAAACCTTTGCTTGAAAAGATGGGAATTGACCATAAGAAAGCATGGGGCGAATTTGAAGCCATTGCCGAACGAATCGAAAGTGGCGAACTTGATTTTATGACCTGGGAGGATGCAGATGTCAAATAAACCAATTTTAGTTATTGGGGGTGGCCCCGCTGGATTGGAAGCCACTCGTGGAATTGCAGACCTTGGATATCATGCCATTTTGGTGGATAAATCCGATGTATTGGGTGGTAACCCCATTTCTGCACATTATGCAGCATTAACGCCGGATATGAGAAGCGCTGAAGAAGCTATGGGAGAAATGGTGGATGCCATTACGGATAATCCGTTGGTGGATATTCGATTGAATACATCGGTGATTGGATCTGAAGGCGATGCGCCAAATTTGAAAGTAACTTTGCAAAATGGTTCCAATGAAGAAGTGGTGGATGTTGGGTCTGTGATTGTATCCACTGGATTCCAGCATTTCGATCCGGGCAAAGAAACACAAATGTATGGTTATTATGAGCATGATGATGTGATCACTTTGGTGGATGCTGAAAAAATGTTGAAAGAAGACAATTTTCTTGTGCCATCCACGGGTAAAAAACCAGAACAAATCTGTTTTATCCAATGTGTGGGAAGTCGTGATCGTCAAATTGGAAATCAATGGTGCTCAAAAGTATGTTGTGGAATAGCATGCAAACAAGCGATTGAAATTCGAGATATTTTACCTGAAACACGTGTTTTCGTTTTTTACATTGATATGCGTATGTATGGCTTCTGGGAAGATGAAATCTATTGGAAGGCCCAGGAAGAAAAGAATGTGAATTTTATTCGCGGTATCGTGACAGAAATCACTAAACGTGGAGCCAAACTGTTAGTCAAAGGTGAAGATACTACCATGGGTCGCCCAATGGAAATCCCAATGGACATGGTTGTATTATCCGTGGGAATGGAGCCGAGTAAAGGAACGACCGAAATGGCCGGCACATTTAAATTGCCATTGGAATCACATGGATTCATTGAAACCACTGGTGGTGCTTTGAATACAGTTCAAACTAAAGTGCCGGGTGTATTTGTAGCAGGTGCTGCTGCTGGACCTGCAGATTTGGAAGATTCCATCTCTATGGGTGGATCTGCGGTAATGAAAGCTTGCGCGTTTTTAAGGAAATCTGAACTACAGTCTGCCTAAATGCTTTACGATAATGTAAGTATTCAAGAAGTGGTGGATTCAGAAGCAGCTATGGAATTCATGAAAGAAGCTACCAAATTAGCGACTTCTACTGAATTAGAAGATATTGGCTTAAAGTTGGAAAAAAAGGCCAATTTATTTTCTGATTTATTATCAGAAGATCATATTTCTGATTTGACAGAAAATGAATTTTGTCAACTGGTCGGTTCGATCTTTTCCATAAAACGGAAAGCGAATCGCATCTTAAAAGCCAACGGATTTGAATCGCTTCAACAATCCATAACTGATTTGTTATATAGCGATGATAACATTGATCTACGCTTTAATAGATTCATTGATTCAGTGGACAAGTTGGACGGCCCCATGCGTGTGAATTTTGCCAGCGAACTCTTGCATTTTTCCAATCCGAAGAAATATTGGCTATGGACCAATTGGATATGGGATTCAAAAACAGGAACCGGCTCACTGCCATTAATTGTTCAAGAAGGTGTAGACCTATCTGGGCAATCCGATGGTGAAATTTATGGTAAAGTGGGACAATCATTGGCTTTGGTCAATGCAGTGGGGCACAGTATTGGATTTTCCGATTCAGGGAAAGGTTTATTTGGGACAGATGTATTTCTCGCATGTGTGTATGCCGTTTATATGTATACCGTTTTCCGTGTCAAACTTTCTCAAGAATTCAATAGAATTTTACCCGAATTATCAGAATTAGCCCAAAGAGTTTTGGGTGTATATAAGTTGGACAGGATTACAGGATTACAGGATAAAACAGGATTATAAAAAACTAAAAAAAAGAAAAATGGCTTGAAAATAATAATTGAAATAAACCAGCAGATAAAAAATAATTACGGAACGGTATTTTCTTATCCTGCAAATACTGTAATCCCGTCTATTAAAAAATGAAATACGAAGAATTAACAGAACAGATAATTGGATGCGCATACAAAGTGTATAACACGATGGGTTTCGGATACTTGGAATCAGTTTATGCAAAATGTATGGCGATTGAGATGGATAAAATTGGTTTGAAATACGAAATGGAAAAGGCCATAACTGTTTACTATGAAAACCAAATAGTTGGAGAATATTTTGTGGATAAACTTGTTATGGGAGAAGTTATAGTTGAGTATAAATCAATTCGAACTTTGGCTAAATCTCATGAAGTCCAATTGGTAAATTATCTTACTTCGACTAAAAAGGATGTAGGACTTCTCATAAATTTTGGTGAGAAAAAAGTAGAAATTAAACGAAAAGTTAGAATATTAGATTAAACTGGATTACAGGATAAAATTAATCGACAGAGAAATAGGTTGAAAAACATGATAAAAATATACAAACTTTTATTTTCTTATCTTGTCAATCCTGTTATCCTGTCTAAACAAGGATAGAGTATGTCTGAACATAAATACGAAAAGTGGATTCAAAAAGATAATGTCGTTATCGATGGGATTGATATTTCCGGTGAATGGAATAAAATGTATGAACCACGGGAAATTACAGAATACGATATTACGGGATTGGAGAATGTGCGTGACTTGGTTGGCGGAGAATCCATGGGATGGTGTTATCAATGTGCACAATGTATCGGTGTTTGTCCCGTTGACAATGTGGGTAGTTATGGCCCAAGAAAAATTTACAGGAAGCTACAAACAGGCATGGATTTATTTACGCATGATGATTTGTGGATGTGCACAACATGTTCCAATTGTTTACGCGTTTGTCCCAAAGAAGTAGATATGATGAAAATTATGCCAGCAGTTCGAGAGCAAGCGGTTTTGAATGGAAATGTTCCGGCTGAGCTTCAAGATATGTTGCAAAATGTAGCAGAGTATGGAAATCCCATGGGCGATTCTGCCCGGAAACGTGTGAAGTGGCTGAAGAAATTTGATGAGCCGGTTCGCGATTTATCCAAAGAAGATGATCCCCAGCCAGTGGATATTTTATGGTATGTGAGTGATTATTTTTCATTCCATGGTCGTGGAAATGATGCGGCAAAATCTATGGTTCGCGTTTTTAATCGTTTGAATGTTGATTTTGGAATTTTAGGGAAAGAAGAAAAATGCGATGGTGACTCTCAACGACTGGTGGGTGAGACGGGCTTATTCGAAGAATTGGCAGAACATAATGGTGCGCAATTCGATAAATATGACCATAATAAATTGGTGGTAAGTGATCCGCACGCATTTAACGCCTTTAAGAAATTCTATCCAGCCGTTACCGGGAAAGAATATAATCTTCAACATTATACTCAATTTTTGGCTGAACAAATTGACGCTATATCCAAACTCATGAAGAGACCTTTTCCAAAGAAAGTGACTTTTCATGACCCATGTTATTTGGGTCGCCATAACGGAGAATATGATGCGCCACGAATTTTGTTAAATGCGATTCCAGGAATTGAATTTTCTGAAATGTATCGTTGCAAAGAACAAGGCTATTGTTGTGGCGGCGGCGGCGGCGGAATGTGGCTGGATGGCTTGGTCGCTGATCATACCACGGAACGCTTATCCGAAAACCGTGTGAAGGAAGCCATCGAAGTGGGCGCAGAAGTCTTGGCAGTGTGCTGTCCTTATGAAGTATCTCGATTCGAAGATGCCATTAAATCAACAAATAATGATGGAAAATTGATCGTCATGGATATTATTGAAATCATGGATTACTGCATGGGAGACGACGCAGAAGCTTAATGAAAGTCGATATGCATATAGAAACAGGGGATTGCGGAATGGGAATGCCTGTGATTCGGTCTTGGCAAGCCATGAAAAAATTATCGGTTGGAAATATTTTACATTTAACCAGTTCTCATCCATGAGCTGTTCCGGATATGGAAGCCTGGTGCAGGTCGACTGGACAAAAATTATTAAACATAAATGAAGATGGACAAACACGACATTTCTTTGTCCAAAAAATGAAATGAGTGAATAACATTGCCACAAAGGCTCAAAGTCACAAAGAAAAATATTGAAAAAATCCTTTGTGCCTTCGCGTCTTGGTGGAAAAAAACAGGAGAAAAAATGAAAATAGTAGTCCCATTAAAACAAGTTCCAGATTTGGTGGAAGACTTGGAAGTAGATGCTTCCGGGAAAGCATTAGATACGGACGATATAAAATTTAAATTAAATGAATTTGATGACCATGCATTAGAAGAAGCCATTTTATTGAAAGAAAGTGGCGCTGCTGATGAAGTAGTCGCTATGGCGATTGACAGTGATGGGGCAGATAAAATGCTTTTTACGGCTATTGCCAAAGGTGCGGATAAAGCGGTCAAGCTTACGGGTGGGAATCCTTCCGATAGCCATCAACTGGGAAAAGCATTTGCCAATGCTTTAGAAACAGAAGGGTATGATATGGTATTTACCGGTGTCCAATCTGTAGATGACAGAGATGGACAATTGGGACCCATTGTAGCGAGCTATTTAGGTGCACCATGCGTGAGTGTTGTGTCCGGCGTGAGTGTTTCAGGTGGAACAGCAGTAGTGCATAAAGAATATTCAGGTGGTATGATGGGCGAATTTGAAGTGGATATGCCGGCCGTATTGGGCATTCAAGCTGCGAAGAAAGCGCCAAGATATGCACCAGTGAGTAAAATTCGCCAAGTGCAGGAAACCGCATCTATCGAAGAAGTATCCATGGGCGATTTAGGTGGTGGGAGTGGAAGCAATGTTGCAAGTATGGCACCACCTGCAAAAGGTTCCGGTGCGAAAATGCTGGACGATGTGGAAGATTTAATCGAAGTTTTAAAAGATAAAGGGGTTATCTAATGGGCGATATTTTAGTCATAACTGAACATTTAAAGGGCGAATTCCAGGACATTACTTTTGAAATGCTGGGAAAAGCCAAAGAATTAGCCGGTGCGTCCGGTGGTCAATGTGTCGCCGTTACATTTGGGAGCATGAACGGAAAAGCCGGTGAATTGGGCGTAGCCGATTCTGTTATTTCGGTTGGTGGAAGTGACGATTTTAATCCGGAATCCTATGCTGCGGCTGTTCAGTCTGTGGTGAGTGCAAAATCGCCTTCATTGGTGATGGTTGGCTCTACATCCATGGGAATGGATATTGCCAATTCGGTTGCGACCGCATTAGAGTTGCCAACCGTTTCTTACTGTATGAATATGAGTGCAAGTGGTAGTGGATTTTCATGCACCAGTTCTTTGTATGGCGGAAAAATGAATGTAGTCACTGATGTGGCTGGTTCTGCCGTAGCGATGATATTAGCAGGCGCATTCAATGCGGATGCTGGCAAAAGTCCAGGATCACCATCGGTAGAAGATTTTTCTGCTGATTCAGGTGCAGGAAAAGTTCGATTTAAGCAACTCATTGAACCGGAAGCAGCGGATGTGGATATTACTCAAAGTGAAATTCTTGTAGCGGTAGGTCGTGGAATTGGAAGCAAAGACGATATAGAATTGGCGGAAGAATTAGCTGAAGTATTGGATGCTGATTTGGCGTGTTCCCGTCCGTTAGTGGATGCGGGCTGGATGTCGAAAGCACATCAAGTGGGTAAATCCGGAATGAAAGTAAAACCAAAAGTCTATATTGCTTTGGGCATTTCTGGCGCACCGGAACATATTGAAGGCATGAAAAGTTCATCCACAATTATTGCCATTAACTCGGATAAAAATGCACCCATCTTTGATGTGGCTCATTATGGAATGGCAGAAGATTTATTCGATGTGGTGGAAGAATTGGTTGAAGAGCTGGAAGATTAATCCATGTTAAGTCCTAACGAACAAATTGCATTTATTCTATTAGTCATTATCTGTGGTGCCTTGGCATTTCAAGGGTTTAACCGAATTTTTAAAACGGTTAAATCAGGTGCAAATGCAGATAGAAGTGATAATCTCATTGGGCGGTTTATTACTGCCTTGATTGATGTATTTCTGCAAAAGCCCATTGCCAAAGCACGTCCCATTGTATCCATGTTTCATTCATTTATTTTCTTTGGATTTAGTTTTTATCTCTTGGTGAATGTGAATGATATTTTGGAAGCATTTGTTCCAGGTTGGACCACAATTGGAAGTGATAATATTTTTGCAAATTTGTTTAATGTATTTGCGGATATTTTTAGTGTATTTGTTTTGGTTGGGATGGTATTCTTTTTGTATCGACGTTTTGTTCAAAAACCCAAAGTTATGGAATTTAATGCAAATGTGAAATTGCATCCCGGTGTTAGTGCCGGCGGATTGAAAAAAGATTCACTCATTGTGGGTATTTTTATTCTTATTCATGTGGGCTCACGTTGGTTGGGAACGGCTATGCATTTGGCTGAAAATGGTCATACAGATTCATGGCTTCCTACGGCCAGTATCATGTCTGGGATGTTCTCAAATTGGTCTCATGCATCATTGGAAACGGGGATTCATGTAACCTGGTGGTTGGCCATGGGGCTCATTGTTATGTTCCTGCCATATTTTCCACGCTCGAAACATATCCATCTCATGATTGCACCGGTAAATTTGGCATTGGGTCGCAGAACGGCTCGGGGTGCCATGGATGGCATTACCAATTCCGCATCACCCGGTTCAAAAACATTATCCGATTTACCTTGGCCCCAAGTGCTGGATTCATGGGCGTGTATTATGTGTACCCGTTGCCATGAAGTGTGTCCGGCGCACGAAAGTGGAACGCCATTGAGTCCGTCGGCTCTGGAAATCAATAAACGGTATTTTATCAACGAGCAGGGGAACGGTCTATTTAACGGGGCTGGCAAAACATCATTGCTGGAATATGCTATTTCGGAAGATGCAATGTGGGCCTGTACCACATGCTACGCTTGCGTGGAAGTGTGTCCTGTTGGGAATGAGCCCATGATGGATATTCTGGAACTGCGGAGAAATCAAGTATTTGATGCAAAAATGCCCGACGAATTGGCCGATGTATTACGCAGTTTGGATGAACAGGGAAATTCATTTAATGAGTCAGCTCGCCGTCGTTCAAAATGGTCTAAAAAATTAGATTTTAAACTGAAAGATGCCACAAAGGAACCGGTGAAATATCTTTGGTATGTCGGTGATTTCGCCAGTTTTAATCAGAATTGTCAGGATACCACTCGGAAGGTTGCAGAAGTATTAACGGCCGCCGGTGTGGACTTTGGTATCATGGGAAAAAAGGAAAAATCTGCAGGAAATGATGTGCGACGTGTTGGTGAAGAAGGACTATTTGACGTTCTGGCAGAACAAAATATAGAAACGATTGAAAAATGCGAATTTGAAGAAATTTTTACCACCGATCCCCATACATTTAATTCATTGAAAAATGAATATCCAGAAAGGGGTGGGAATTATCCCGTGAAACATTATTCCACATTATTGTTGGAACTCATCAAAAATGGCGATATTGAGCTGAAGAAAAAATTGGATATTAAAGCGACCTATCACGATCCCTGTTATTTAGGGCGATACAATGGTATCTATGATGATCCCCGCGATGTGATGAAACTATGTGGAATCGACTTGGTAGAAATGCCGCGAAATAAAGAAAATAGCTTTTGTTGTGGTGCCGGTGGTGGACAAATATGGTTGCCGGATCATGATGATATGACCCAACGTCCCAGTGAGAATCGGATTGAAGAAGCTGTCGCAGTTGGTGTAAATAATTTTACTGTGGCCTGTCCAAAAGATATGACCATGTATGCGGATGCAGCAAAAACATCGGGAAATGAAGATACGATGGCGGTGAAGGATATTATTGATTTTGTTCTTGAAGCAATGGATTTACCTGAAGAAAAATTGACAGGATTACAGGATGAACAGGATAATTAAAAAATTAAAAACTAAAAATAGAAAAGCTAAAATTAATATCTTGTCAATCCTGTTATCCCGTCTAAAATAGGAAAATTATGAAGAAACAATTTAACTTTGAATCCGATCGTTTTTACAACAGCAACCATCTTTGGTCTAAACAAGAAGAAGATGGACGCATAACTATTGGCATGGATGAATTGGGTTTGGATTCCCTGGGCGAAATGGCTTATTTAACTCTACCGGCTGTAGGAACGCCCATAGAAATGGGGAAAGTCATGGGTTCCATGGAAGCGGCAAAAATGACAGGTGAACTTTTCGCCCCAATTTCAGGAATTGTTGTTGAACAAAATGATGCTGTATTGCAAAATCCGTTGTTGATAAACGAAGACCCTTTTGAAAAGGGGTGGTTGATTAAAATTGAACCTGCTAATTGGGCAGAAGAATCAAGTGCGATGGTCTCTGGTGATGCGCTACCCGGATGGATGGAATCTGAAATAGAACGATTTGAAACCCAAGGCATGGCTGGGTGAACACTTGGCGGTATATTGAAAATAACCGTGTAACTGCATCCGCTGGATTGGCTGCGGATGAAGTGCTCGCTACGCGAGTTGGCACCGGCACATCTCTACCCACACTTCGACTTTATACATACCAACCATGCGCATTGGTAGGGCGATTCCAGACGATTGAAAATGAATTGAATTTGGATTACTGCGCTCAAAATAAAATCCCTGTTAACCGAAGACCAACCGGCGGTGGTGCCATCATCATGGGGGAAAACCAATTAGGTGTAGCTTTGGCAATACCGGGGAAATCCGATGAATCGTATGCCAGTGTTCGAGAACGAATGTCACAATTTTCCCAAGGAATAATATCCGGGTTGAACACGTTAGGAATCAAAGTTGAATTTCGCCGTAAGAATGATTTAGAAGTTAATGGGTTAAAGATCGCCGGATTGGGTTTGCATAAAACAGCTACTGGCGGATTGTTATTTCATGCATCTTTATTAGTGGATTTAGATGTGGCTTATATGCTCAATGTTTTACAAACACCCTTCGAAAAAATATCTGATAAAGAAATTGCTACTGTGGGAGAAAGAACAACAACGGTTCGACGAGAACTTTGCGCAAGTTTTAAACTTCCGCAAAGTTTAACCTTGAATGAGATTCGAAAAACTATTCTAAATGGATATAAAAGTGCTTTTGATGTCAATATAGAATTAAGTGATTATACCGACGGTGAGATGAATGAAATTCGTCAATTAGAAAAAGATAAATACATGGATTCAAATTGGATATTCCAATCTACAGATGTGGCAGACGCAATCGGAAAATCTATTATTAAAACCGAAGGTGGTCTTCTAGATATTCGCATTGTGCTTGCGGGGAAAATGATAAAATCAGCTTTCATCGGCGGGGACTTTTTTACATCAGAACATGCCATTGCAGATTTAGAGCAAAGTTTGCGCTGGCATTCAAGCCAGGAATCATCTCTCCACGAAACTTTGTCTCAAGTGTATGAACGCTGGTCAGGCGATTTAGCAAATTTACCAATAGAATCTTTAATCAAAGCTCTGTCGTCCGCCATTCAAAAAGCAGAAATAATGGCACGAAAAACATCTTCTGATCCATATGGCTGTTTTGTATCGCCGGGGCAAACAGTTGGAGAAAAGGAATGAAGAAAAACTGGAATAATGTATTACTGGATTATTGGATGTTTGGAAAAACAAAACTTTGCGGAAGTAAAAAAACTTTCGCAAAGATGAGATAAGAATGAGAAAAATATTACCAATTGCAATTTTAACGGCGCTGATGTTTTCGGGCTGCATTTCTCTTGGAACACTATCAACTTCTGATAACGGTAAGATATTATTAAAAAAAGATGGAATTTGGAAAATTGAAGAACCGGAACTATTAAATCAATACCACACATCCATTTCATTTTTAGATAACGGGAATGTGTATATCTGGAAAGGAAATAGTCAAGAAATTGTTGGGTTTAATAAGAAGGGGAAGAAGGTTTTTGATACAAGTCCTGATATATTTTATAAACATTTGGGAGAATTACATTTGTTCCATGGTGACAACATTATTGGAGAATATTTTACAAATAATGAAGATTTTAGATTGGATCTTGGTTTTCTTATTTTTGAAAAGAATGGGAAAATAACAGATAAATGGTATTGGAATTTTAGGGAAAGCCAAAAGTATTCACCTTATGGTCATAATATTCATATCCTTTCGGATAGTCTATTGATTGTTTCCGGTCATGGATGGATTGGGAAAAATCAAATGCTTTTTGGTAAGTTTCAATACCCCGAAACAGATTTTCAAACGCTTGGGGGTTCAATTGGTCCAGGTTATGATGGCGGTGGAATGACATGGGCTTTTTCTAAATCCATTATGGTGGACAGTAGTCTTTTTTATATTGTGGCAACATCACCTTTTGTAAGAGAATTAAATCTTGATTTGGAATATGTGGGAAATAAAGGCGTGCAGGGCGAGCATTATAAATTGGGAGATTTAGAAAATAAGCCCAATTTTGGATATTGGGATTTTGACAAAGATGGAGAATCATTCCAAAACTGGATTATGCGTAATTCTCGCACAATAGATTTATTTGAACATGGAAATTATTCCTGCGTTTTGTATCGTGAAGTCTTTGAAGATGGTGACAAATATTGGTGTCAGGTTTATTCCAAAGATTTGGAAAAATACTACGGTGAAATTCAATTGCCGGAAATGCCTATCGGAAGAGATTCTCATTATATCTATTTCAGAGATTTGAGTAAAAAGAAACCAAGAATTATGAAAACAAAAATCAGAGTGAAATGAAAATGTTAAGGAATTACCCTATCTATATTTTTTCAAATCTCTATAAAAATTTTCATGAGAACCAATCATGATTAAGGTTCTGGTTTTAGGGTCAAAAGTATATGCAAGCAAAAACAAATTCGTTTTAATTTTAAACTTATGAACAAAAACATCAGCCAAATCACCATGTTTTCTGTCACCAATTGTTGGGTTTTTAATTATAGCCTTTATTTGCTCATCCAATTCTTTCTTGGTATGCTTAAACAATTTTTTTGCCTGCCTTTTAAACAAAGGCGTAGCTCGAACTTTAATCTTCGAACGAGCCAAAATTGTAGTCTTCCGTTTCGCCATTTTCTGCTTGAGACAGTCCCAGCAAAATATCGTGAATCATTTTGTATGATAAATCAGGGTTCTCGATAGAAATGCGTCCGATTTTTGCCCAATATTCAATCTGTTTCGGCACAGACCGATGTTCTACATCGGCAGTAGATTTTGCTGTTTTAAATAATTCAGAATCGATTCTGATGGCATGTTGACCCATGGTTAATCCTTTTATTGATATGGACAAATTACTACATATAGTAACAATACGCAACACAATGCAACATATTGTCAAAATACGATTCAAATACTCATTTCTTTTTATAGCGATAATTCTGAATTTTTCTTGTGCATCATATTTACAAATTTCTGATGATAATAAAATATTATTAGAGAAGATAGGATTCACAAAAATTGAAGAACCAAAATGGATAAAGCAACAATTCAGAACATTTCATTTTGGGAAAAATAACCGTATTTATATTGCTGATCATACGAATGAAACCGTCCATGTTTTTGATAAGTTCGGCAAAAAGCTACACGCTATACATAATGAATTTTCTACACATGGCATAACAAATGTTTTGATACAAAAAAATGACCATGTCTTAATTCCAAATATCACAAGTCATAATATTACAGAATACGATGAACGCGGAAAATATCTGGGAGTTTGGGCTGATTTTGATGATGATTTTGTTATTACAGGGAGTAATTTTTATTTTGTAAACGATTCTACATTTATTATTTCCGGTTCGGATAGTCTTGAATATTGGGGTGCAGATGTAACAAAGAAATCATTGTTAAATACATTTACATTCCCAAAGATGAAAAGAATTTCAAAGGGGACTTTTTTACCAAAAGAATATCTCAATGGCTATTCAGTATTAGATTACAGCCGTTCCATTTTTGTTGATGACAAGATTTTTCAATTTGTAGGTATTTCACCTTACATCCGGAAATATAATTTAAATTTCGATTTTCAAGGAATGGCGGGTGTTAAGGGGACTCACTTTACACCTGTCGTAAAAGGATTTACCGAAGATTATTTCTGTCGTGGTGATTTGTCAAATTTATTTGAATGGATGAATGGTAAATCGTCCATGCATCGTATTTTTGAATATCAGAATTATATATTGACCATTTATAAAAACAATTTTCAAATGAAAAATCCATGGTCAGATGAAATTATCGTGCAAAATGAAAATCAACTGAAAAATGAATATTGGTGTCAGGTTTATTCCAAAGATTTGGAAAAATACTATGGCGAAATACAATTGCCTGGATGGCCGTTAGGTTTTGATAAAGAGCATATTTATTTCGAAGATTATAGTAAAACTAAACCAAGAATTATGAAAACAAAAATTAGAGTGAAATGAATAACACTACCATCAATCCACCAATCCACCAATCCAATAATCTAAATGGTGAAAATCCTGTTCATCCAGTTAATCCTGTCCAGACCCCTTTTGAAATAAGAAAAGAAAATTTTCCAAATGAGATTACTTTTTACGGTCCCGGACTAAAACCACATTCTACATCTGAATTTTCCGGTTCCTTGAAAGAGTTTGTTTCCATCAGCGTTACGGGAAATAAATGTGCGCTGAGTTGCGAACACTGTAATACCAAAATGTTGGACAATATGTTGGATTTACCTTCATTTGGCGGGAGCCTGTTTGATATGGCAAAGGATTTAAAGAATAAAGGTGCAAAAGGAATTTTAGTTTCCGGTGGAAGTAATATTAAAAATCAAGTGCCATTACTTCAGCATATAGACGATATGAAACGCATTCGCAGTGAATTGGGAATGGTAATTCGGGTTCATCCCGGCTTGCCAAACGAAGAAACGTGTAAAGCATTGGCAGATGTGGGCGTGGATGGTGTAATGCTGGATATTATTGGCGACCAGGAAACCATTTCTGATGTCTATCATTTAGATGCATCACCGTCTGATTACGAAGCGGTGTTGGCGCGATTACAACACCACAAAATTCCTGCCATTCCCCACATTGTTTTGGGACATTATTTCGGGAAAATGAATGGTGAATGGGCAGCTTTGGATATAATCAAAAAGGTTCCACCGAAGATTTTAGTGCTGGTGATTTTATTACCGCTTACAGGCACGGGCATGGAAGGTGTCGTTCCCCCATCCATGGATGAAATTGGTGAGTTTTTTGAAACAGCAAGATTATCGCTACCAACAACGCCAATATTATTGGGATGTGCCCGCCCATTAGGGAATATGAAAATTGACATCGATAAATCCGCCATAAATGCCGGATTGAACGGAATTGCATTTCCATCAGAAGGCATCGTGGGATATGCGAAAGAAAAAGGATTAGAACCATCATTTATTAATGCCTGCTGTGGCGTTACTTGGTAAATAAATATGGACAGGATAACAGGATAAAACAGGATTAAAATAGTTTAAAAAAACAGACTTGGGATTAGAATAGAATGGTCATAAAGAAAATGACATTTCTTTTTAGACATCTTGTAAATCCCGTTAATCCTGTCAAAAAAAGGAAGATATGAACGAACAATTAAAATTATCATCACAAGAACAAGCAGAATTGTTAAATATTAGTCCGGATTATGTGCGGATTAGTATGGCGGCTGCTATAGAATTGGGGCTTAAACCGGGTCGAATTCACGGCTGTGGCTGTGGATGTATCAATTTGCTTCAAAATTATCCGGAAGGCTGTTTTGCTAATTGCAGTTATTGTGGATTAGCAAGAGAACGTCCTGGATTAGCTGAAGAAAATAGTTTTATCCGTGTGGATTGGCCTTTGTTTTCTACAGATCTAATCGCCGAAAAGATTGCGGAAAAAGAAGCAGAAAGCACGGTTGGGCGCGTCTGTATTTCTCAAGTGCAGGATCATCGGGCGAATAATGATTTGATTGAAATTACGCGAAAAGTTCATTCGGCTGCACCAGATGTTCCTTTATCCGGATTGGTGAATGCCACTACAATGAATGTGCCATTTTTGAAGCAATTGAAGGAAGAAGGCATAGACATTATCGGATATGGCTTGGATGCGGTGACCGAAGAATTATTTATTAAAACCCGTGGAAAAGAAGCCAGCGGTCCCCATGATTGGGAATACCATTGGGAAATGGTTCGAGCGGCTCGGAAGATTTATGGTCCTATGAATGTGAATTGTCATTTGATTGTAGGGCTTGGAGAAACAGATCGAGATTTGGTAGATATGTTTTATCGATTGAAATCTGAAGAAATCGCGGGTTATTTATTTTCGTTTAACCCTGAACCTGGCACCACTTTACAAGATCAAACACGCCAACCGATAAAACGCCATCGCCGTGTCCAGTTGGCAAAACATCTCATCGAAGAAAAAAATGTGGATCAGGATGTATTTCAATTTGATGCGAATGGCTTTATTAAATCCATCGAATCGGAAGAAGAATTGATCCAAAATACGATTAATGAAGGTTTGCCGTTTATGACAAATGGCTGTCCGGATCGAGAAGGGGTAATGGCTTGCAATCGCCCTTATGGTTCATATCGTCCCGGGGAAGAATATCGGGATTATCCATTCAAACCTACTGGCGATGAATTAACGGTCATTCGAGAACAAATGCAATTGAATGGAAGTATTTCATAAATAATAATGCCACAATCTTTTTTTGATAACCCCCTAAATCCCCCTTTAGAAAGGGGGACTATTTGGTTGCATGGCTAAAATTTATTATAATCCAAAATTAAAGCAATTATCAAGAAATCTTCGGAATAATTCTACATTGTCAGAAGTATTATTATGGAATCAATTAAAACAAAAACAAATGATGGGGTTTCAATTTAATCGTCAAAGACCTATTGGTGAATTTATTGTAGACTTTTATTGCCCAAAGTTAAAATTGGTGATAGAAATTGATGGTGAGAGTCATAATGATCGAGAAAATGAAGATCAAAGGCGAACAGATTTTCTTGAATCACTTGGTCTTACAGTGATTCGATTTGATGATAATCAAGTTAAACAGGGATTAGAATATGTCCTTCAAGATATTGAAAATTGGATAAGAAAGAAACTATTACAAAAATGAATTTGAGATATACCTTTTTAAGTCCCCCTTTTAGAAAAGGGGGAAATAGGGGGATTTGGAATGAATAAAAATATGAACGAAAAATTTATACGATTAATCCACATGGGGCGGATTCCCGGATGGCAAACGCAGGCGGTGTATCACACTGTTGCAGAGCTCATGACTGAAGATACACCGGACACCATCATCATTTCTCAACCGTCCGACGCCTATGTTTGTTTAGGTTATCATCAGAAGTTAAATGAAACATTTGACCGAAAGGTTTGTGGTGAGAAAGAGATTCCCATTTTACGCAGGAAGGTTGGCGGTGGTGGAACTTATCTGGACTCAAGCCAATTGTTCTATCAATGCGTTTTTCATAAAAGTCGTGTGCCCGCAAATTCGAATAAAGTTTATGAAATGATGCTAACACCTGTCGTGAATACATTAAAACATTTTTTTGATGTAAAGGCAGAATTAGTGGGAAGCCATGAAGTAGAAATGAATGGAAAACGAGTTGCTGGAATCGGTGGTGGTCAAATAGGCGAAGCGAGCATTGTGGTGGGAAATATTCTTTTTGATTTTGATTTCGACACGATGGCATCCGTGTGGAGTGTTCCAAATGAATCCTTTCGCGCATTAGCCAAAGAAGCCATGAAAGACCATATTATTACGCTGGATGACATTGGTTCTATGGTCAAAATGGATAAACTGGCAGATCAATTGATAGACGAATATGAAATACATTTAGGCAGGAAGCTAAATCCTGGCGGCATGACCATTGATGAAATTGAGAGAGCGGGACAAGTCGGCGCAGTTTTACGGTCAGAATCATTTTTGAATTCCATAGATGATGGGAATGGCTCATCCAAACGAAAACCATTAAAAATTGCCCGAAATGTATTTATTCATTATGATGAAATTGATATAGCTGGGGAAAAAGTAATGGGAAATTTCAGAGTGGAAGATGGAAAAATTTATTCTGCAAAATTGGATAATGGAAATTCCGAATTGGAAAATAAATTGCCTGGGAAACAATATATAAATTGACGGAATTAACTGGATGAACAGGAAAAAACATAAAAAGAATATTTTTTTACCATCTTGTAAATCCTGTTATCCTGTCTATGAAAGTTTTTAAATGAATTCGTTAAAACCTTACCTTCAAGACCCGTTTTTGAATCGGCTGTATAAAGAGATTCGACAAGCAGGAGCTATGAAATCTATCTCATTGGATTTAACGGACGAGTGCAATATCCGATGTGCGGGATGTTATTATTTTTCTGAAGAAATGGATAAAGTAAAAACGCCTTCAGACGAAAGCCAATTTGATTCATTTATTGAAAAAGAATTGGAACGGGGGACGAATTTTGTGACCATTGTTGGGGGTGAACCCAGCTTAAGATTGGATAGACTCAAAAAGATTTATGACAATTTCAAAATGAATGTATCTACAAATGGCATCATTCCAATTCCAATAGATGGATTTGAAAATATGCCTATTGGTGTGTCTATTTGGGGAAATCATGAAACGGATTCACAATTGCGAAATAAGGGTAAGCGTGATTTGTTTTCCATTGCATTAGATAATTATAAAAATGATTCACGAGCTTTTTGGTATTATACTGTTTCTGCGGGAAATGCCCACGAAATCGCATCGGTGGTGGATGAGTGCGTGGCGAATGGAAATAGAGTGTTGTTTAATTTTTACAGTGATATAGACAATCTGGGTGGTGCTTTGGATCATCGTCAAGGATTTGACAATGTAAGAGAAGAAATTGATAAAGTGATTCAGCGCTATCCGAATTTTATTTATTTATCATCCTATTTAACTAACGTGATTTCCACCGGTGAACTGTATGGTCAACAATGGGGATATGATGTATGCACAACCGTCAGCACAAATCTACCGGAATATGCAGATCGAATGAAAAATGGGAATCCATACAGTCCCCATTTTCGAGCGTATAATTCTGATTTCAAAACAACAAGACGATGTTGCACTGGCATTGATCGTTCATGTGAATCCTGCCTGGATGTATGGCAGCATTTTTCTTGGGTGATGCTGAATATGAAAAAACATTTGAGATCAAAACAGGAATTCACCAATTGGCTTACAAGTATGTATTTATTTTATCTTATCAATCGATTGGTAGATTATGAAAATGGTGTAAAACATCTTCCTGAAATTCATAAAAGAGTTAATGAAATTAAAATAGCAACAAAGGCACAAGGGGTCGAAGAAAAAATTTGAATAAATTAATAATCCTTTGTGTCTTTGAGACTTCGTGGCAGTTATATATTAATCCGACTAAACGATCAAAATGAATACTGACACACTTATTCATGTGCAAAATCCTGAAATCAAATCCGGGTTAAAAGAAATTGAATATCTTCGGGAAGAATTAGGGGAAAGAGAGAGTGAAAAAACTGAATTAGATAAGCTTATTCACGATTTCAATATTCGCCATCAACAGGAATGCGGTCGACTTATCATTCAATTACTCACCCTGCGGAAAGATAAATTAAAGAAAAAAGCTGATACAGATTTTGAATGGAAACATGCTTATGATAAAGCCGGAAAAGCATTCCATGATTATCAGAAAATATTTGATGCGGCGCAAATAGAGTCTCAATGGAACTTATCGGACGATGAACAGACGGAATTAAAAGACCTTTTCAGAAAAGCAAGTAAATGTTGTCATCCGGATATGGTGGAAGATGATTTAGAAGACGAAGCGGGTGCGGCTTTTCATGAGCTTAAATCGGCTTATAACCAGAATGATTTAAATCGCGTTCGGGAGATATGGGAATCATTAGAGAACGAAAAACAGATAAATGTATCTTCACCAACGAGCCAAGACATGAAAAAAATACAGATGGAAATTGTCAGGCTTAAATCACAATTGAATATCGTTAAATCTGATTTAAAAGAATTGAAAGATTCACAAGCATTTATTCAAGTTGTTCTTCTGGACGATTGGGATGAATATTTCGAAGAAAAGAAACGGAAACTTGAACAAGAAATTCAACATATAGAACAAAGCTCCATCATATGAAATTTGGTGTATTTATCTATTATAACCCCACTTTAATTCTCCCCTATTGCAGGGGAGATAAAAAAGGATTTCAATTGAAAATTAGATCTTTTTCCCCTGTCACAGGGGAAACACAAAGGGGTTAGAAATAATGAATAAATCACAACCCAATGCCATCGCTTATGTAGAAACCACAGACATTCATGTATTGTCTAATGTATTTGCCATTACAAATAGTTTATTGGATGAATCTTTGCCAAGTCCCAATACCCAAGAAAGCCATGATGCATTGGAATCCATGGATTGGTTTCAAAAAGGCTTATTTGCTTATCGTGGCAAACGATTTGACAATGCTATTCATTATTTTAATGAAGCTTATGCTCTTCAACCCCATAATGCACAATGTCAATATTATTTAGGAAATTGTTTTTACCGAAAAAAAGATTATACATCTTCTGTCCATCATTACGAAAAAGCTATTTCATTGAAATCCAACCATACAGAAGCCATGAATAATTTGGGCGTAACCTATGATGCGGACAGTCGGTTTAATCAGGCAATAGAATCCTTTAATAAAGCCATCGAGATAAATCCAAATTATGCCAATGCTTGGTATAATCTCGGAAACACTCATGTGCATAATCGAGAATTAGACAAAGCGATTGTCTCATATCAATCTTGCTTGAAACTTGATGCATATCATGGTAGAGCATTGTATGCGTTGGGGAATACATTCCAAAATATAGGTCAGTATGAAAATGCAATTTATGCCTATAATGAAGTCGTTAAACTTTATCCAAACCATTATAGAGCATTTATGAAAAAAGGATTGGCTCACTATAAAAATGGAGAATTTGAACAAGCATTAGATTCATATAAAAATGCTACACATATTGAATTAAAAAATGCAAAGCCCCATTATCAACTTGGACAAACTTTTGAAAAATTGAATCTGAAAGAAAAGGCGATTATTGCTTATAATCAAGCCATAGAATTAAATGAAAAACATACAAAATCATACAATTGTCTTGGAGCCATTTATGAAGCAAAAAACCAACTTGATGAAGCGACTCATTTCTTTAGGCAATCCGCCTATTGGGGAGATGTCTCAGCGAAACAGTGGGGATTGGATCATGGGTTTCATTGGTTATAAGAACATACAAGGAGTAAAAAAATGGCTGAATTAATACCGGGATTTCCACATGATGGCGTTGTAACCATAAATTACGATATGCTTTGGTCAGGGAAAGGATATTCAGAAGAAGAAGCTAAAGCAGCCAAAAAAGCAAAAGAGTTATACGGTTAGTTTCGTATCATCATTCATTTAAATAAAGGAGAATCCTTATGAGAATTCCATTAATCATTTTTACACTTTGCCAACTTCTTTTTGCCGGTCCGGATATTGGCATTTTCGAAAAAATATTGAACGCATCCGGCTCTTTTGAAGAAACGACGATAGCATTTGAAACTGCATTGGGTGAATCCAACTTAACGCTTCATTCAAAATATGATTTTAATTCATCCGATATAGATGGGCAGAAATCTCGGTTATATTTATTGACGTCCCCAAATTACATGAAAGTAGCTGAAAATGAAGAACCAAATACCATTTCAGCTCAAGTGTTACGTGTCGCAATTTATGAATATGGGAAAGGCCGTAAAACATACATTAATATGACAAACCCAGTAGCGCATGCTATGGTTTTTTATGAAGATTCAAAATCATATACAGCCTTACTCAACAGTGCAAAGAGTGTAGCTGATGAAATGAAAGCTGTCGTTGCGAATGTTCCGGGTCAAGTTGTGTCTGAACAACAACCACCTTTAAGAGATGAAGATGATTTGAATGATTTTAATGGGGATGGTCCCGCTAAAATGATGGCTATGTGGAGAAATTGGGAAAGTTCGCAGGATGTATTGTTTAAAGAAAAAACAATGGAAGCCGCTGTCTCAAAAGTAGAATCAATTATCAATGGTAGTAAAGATGGTGGTCCAGAAGAATGTGATGGTTGGCGAATTATTTCTAAAATTGATTTTAAAGATGCTGTTTATTTCGGAGTTACGAATGATTATACAGAAAATCGAACTACCAGCATTAATTCTGATTTCAGGAGCAATGGTAAATCTAATGATTCTCCATTACCTGGAATTGATCATACATCGGCCCACCCTGTTGAAATAATCGCGTATAAAGATGGACGTAAAGTAAAAGCGGTTCAATACGGGCAAATGTGGCGGATGCAATTGTATTATTGGGATTCGGGCTATGCAGCCTTTGCAAAATACACCATGATTCCGGGGATTATTTCTGGAAGTATTGAAGACCTATTTGAAGATTGATTAGCCACGAAGGCTCCAAGACACGAATAAAAGATAATCAATAGGAATTAAATAAAAAGAAAAAGCCCAAAATAGTTTGAAGATTCATAAAATAGTTTTTAAATATTTTAGTCTTTTGTGTCTTTGAGTCTTTATGGCAAAAAATATGAATTACGGATTTGTAATAGATAATAGAATGTGCATTGGCTGTCATGCCTGCACCGTTGCTTGCAAAAGTGAGCACGATGTTCCTATTGGTGTTAATCGCACCCATGTGAAATATATTGAAAAAGGGGAATACCCCAATAATACTCGGGAATTTTCAGTTCATAGATGCAACCATTGTGCGGATGCACCTTGTGTAGAAATATGCCCAACGACGGCGCTTCATACTCGAGCTGATGGTATTGTTGATTTTGACAACGATCGCTGCATCGGATGTAAATCGTGCATGCAGGCGTGTCCCTATGATGCATTGTATATCGACCCAAATACAAATACTGCAGCGAAATGTAATTATTGCGCCCATCGTGTTGATGGTGGTTACGAACCGGCTTGTGTGGTGGTATGTCCTGTAGAAGCGATTGTTTCCGGTGATTTAGATGATACGAATTCAAAAATTGCTCAACTGGTAGCCAATGAAGAAACAATGACGCGGAAACCGGAAAAAATGACTGACCCCAATTTGTATTATGTGAACGGGACGAAAGAAATGTTGGATCCCAATGCTACAGAACGAGATGGAAAATATTTATGGTCAGAGCAATCAGCGGGTGTGGGACATTATGCGAAATATGCCGATCAGAGATTGGCGGATTCAGATACGGGAAATTTATTAGTCCAATTGGCTATGGAGAATTCGGCCAGATCTGGTAAACCCATTGACCAACGTGCCATCGATAATGTAGCGAAAGAAATTCAAGAAGATATGGATTCGCAAAAAGCACGGCGAGTGTATGATTCACCAAGTAAGGGTGTCCTTTGGGGATGGGAAGTGCCTGCCTATGTCTGGACAAAAGCCATTGCCACGGGCACATTCTTAATGATGGCAATATGGCAATATTTAAATGGAAGTATTGATCCGTCCACTGAATTGGCAGGACTCATAACTACATTGATATTTATGGGATTAACGGGTGCATTTTTAGTGAAAGATTTAGATCGACCCGATCGATTCTTATATGTATTACTTCGTCCACAGTGGAAATCATGGCTGGTTCGTGGTGCTTACATTATTACAGGATTTGGCGGACTGGTCACATTGAAATTCGTTGATTATTATTTTGGACTTGGTTGGACTTGGTTATGGGCAGTTGGTGCCATTTTTGCCATACTTGGTGCGGTTTATACTGCGTTCTTATTTGGTCAAGCTCGATCGAGAGATTTATGGCAGTCCACTGAATTGTCAGCCGTTCACATGTTGGTTCACGCCGTCATGGCAGGGACAGTTTCACTCATGTTCATATCGCCGGAATTGATTCCATCCATGGCCGATACATTATTATGGGCCATTGTTGCGAATAGTATTATCATGTCGAAAGAAATTTTATTGCCCCATGATACGCCCGATACAAAAAAAGCCATCCAGCTCATGACAAAAGGATATTATTCCAAATATTTCTGGGCAGGAATTGTGATAGGAAGTGTAATGCCAATCGTGTTGCTGAATAATTATCCAAGTATGACTTTAATTGCGAGTGGATGTGCATTAATTGGAATTTATTTAACAGAATTTGTGAGGATTCGTGTGCCGCAAATGATACCATTAAGTTGAGTTAGCCACGAAGACACAAAAACACGAAGAAAAAATGGATAAAAAACACCATACAAAATTATCGGCTAAAACAGAAGATATTGCTTCCAAAATAGTGGATTCAGCATTTTCGGTTCATAAGAATCTTGGTCCAGGATTATTAGAAAAAATTTATGAAATTGCATTTTGCCATGAATTAAGAAAGCGTGGGTTAAAAGTAAAACGTCAGGTCGAGATCCCTATTGTTTATGATGGGATAACTTTTGATGAAGGATTAAGATTAGATGTTTTCGTTGAAGGACAGATTATTTGTGAATTAAAAGCTGTTGATGAAATGAATACAGTTTGGCAAGCACAAGTATTAAGCCATTTAAAATTAATGGATAAGCGATTGGGCTTTTTAATCAATTTTAATGTCCCATTGATTAAAAATGGAATTAAGAGAATCATTTTATAGAAATAACCAGAAAGACAACAAAGAACGAAGAAAGAATCATAATAACTTTGTGTCTTCGTGCCTTAGTGGCAGGATAAAAATATGAAACGTAGTTGGATAGAAACATTTTCAGAATCATTAGGACTTATTCCTAAAATATCAGACCGACCTGATTGGTCCGAAGAATTTGCTATGGAAGGTCCCCGGGAATTGTATAAATACCCTGAACCGGATGAATGGAATGATTTTACAGAATTAGACCCAAAAGCGTGGCCGGAGAAAAAAGAACGACATTATTCCATAGTGCCTACCACTTGTTTCAATTGCGAATCAGCGTGCGGTCTTTTGGCTTATATTGATAAAGATTCAAATGAAGTTCGGAAATTTGAAGGAAATCCACATCATCCCGGGAGTCGCGGACGGAATTGCGCAAAAGGTCCCGCAACCATCAACCAAATAAATGATACGGAACGGATTTTATATCCCATGAAACGAGTGGGTGAGCGAGGCGAAGGCAAGTGGGAACGCATCACTTGGGATCAAGCATTGGACGAAATTTCAGAAAAAATTGCTAAATCTTTACGGAAAAGTAAAGAAAAAGTTGTTTACCATGTGGGACGCCCCGGGCATGAAGGATATGCAGAACGGGTGTTAAAAGCGTGGGGAGTGGATGGCCATAATTCCCACACAAATATTTGTTCGGCTGGTGCGCGTGCCGGTTATGCTATGTGGCATAAATACGATCGTCCAAGTCCGGACCATACCAATGCGGAAGTTATTTTACTCGCGTCGTCTCATTTGGAAACGGGACATTATTTTAATCCACATGCCCAACGCATTATGGAAGGTATGATGAAAGGGGCCAAGCTCATTGTGATGGATCCGCGTCTATCCAATACAGCGTCTATGGCGGATGAATGGATGCCTACCTATCCCGGCAGTGAATCGGCCGTTTATTTGGCTATGGCAAAAATTATTTTAGACGAAGGCTTGTATGATCGTCATTATATGGAAAACTGGGTGAATTGGGATGATTATCTCAAGAATTTGCATCCGGACGACTCGATTGAGTTTGATCAATTCATCAAACGATTGAGTGAAGAATGGGCAGAATTCACACCGGAATATGCAGCAAAAGAAGCGCAAATTGATGCAGATCAAATTATTCGCGTGGCGAAGATGGTTGGCAAAGCGGGGAGTAAATTATCCACTCATGTGTGGCGTGGCGCTTCTATCGGGAATCTCGGTGGATGGCAAGTGTCTCGGACGCTTCATTTACTGAATGTGCTCACTGGCTCTGTCGGAACAGAAGGGGGAACATCCCCCAGTGCTTGGAATAAATTTCATCCGGAATTTTTTGATGTGCCACCAGGACCGGATGCGTGGAATGAATTGGCTTGGCCGAAAGAATATACGCTCACGCATTATGAAATGAGCCAAATTTTACCTCATTTAATCAAAGATGGCCGTGGAACAATGGATGTGTATTTCACCCGTGTATTTAATCCGGTGTGGACTTATCCCGATGGATTTTCTTGGATAGAAATGTTATCTGATGCAGAAAAAGTTGGGTGCCATATTGCATTAACTCCCACGTGGAATGAGACCGCGTTTTTTGCTGATTATGTATTGCCCATGGGGCACGCATCCGAGCGGCATGATATTAATTCTTACGAAACGCAAGCGGGTGTTTGGATTGCATTTCGTCAACCGGTATTGAGAGAAAAAGCTCGCCGTGATGGAAAAGAAGTGGAATTCACCTATGAAGTAAATCCCGGTGAAGTATGGGAAGAAGATGAATTCTGGATTGAGCTTTCCTGGCGAATTGACAAAGATGGCGATTTGGGGATTCGGAAGCATTTTATGAGCCCATATCGAGACGGTGAAAAAATCAATGTTGACGAATATTATCAATACATTTTCGAACATACGAATGGCTTGCCAGAAGTGGCGGAGAAAGAAGGATTATCTGCATTAGAATACATGCGAAAGTTTGGCGCTTTTATGGTGGATCCTGAAGTGTATGTGAAAAATGAAGATCTTGTGAATGAAGACACTATGAATGGCGCCACCGTGAAAGAGAACGGCCAAATTGAAAAAGATGGCAATATCGTTGGCATTCAAGTGGATGGAAAGAGTTTTGGTGGATTTCCTACACCATCTAAACGACAAGAAATTTATTCTCAAACTATGGTGGATTTTGGTTATCCGGAACATGCGACACCGGGATATCGAATTAAGAGCCATGTGCATCCAGACGAAATGGACACGAGTAAAAATGAATGTGTATTATTACCAAATTTCAGATTACCTACTCATATTCATTCTCGCTCTGCTAATGCGAAATGGCTCACAGAGATTGCCCATAAAAATCCCATTTGGATTCATACCAAAGATGCAAAACGCCTTGGCGTAGATAATGGAGATTTACTTAAAATAACCACACCTATTGGTTGGTTTGTGGATAAAGTTTGGGTGACAGAATCCATTAAACCTGGCGTAGTGGCCTGCTCACATCATATTGGAAGATGGCGCCGCCAGCAGGATGAGGGAAATCGCTACATGACGAATACGGTTGATATTAAAAACATGGGTGATGGACAGTGGAAGATGGAAACAGTGAAAGGGGTTGAACCTTGGGAAACGGATGATCCTGATACCAATCGCGTTTGGTGGAGAGATGGGGGTGTTCATCAGAATATCACGCATGCAGCAAATCCTGATCCTATTTCTGGTGCCCATTGTTGGCTTCAAAAAGTGAGTATATCCAAGCCGGAATCCGGCGAGAAATATGGGGATGTTTTTGTGGATACGAATAAATCATTCGAACATTTTAAAAAATGGAATGAATGGGCCAAAGAACGAGAAACACATCCAGATAGTTTACGAAGACCGCTTTGGATGGGGCGACCATTGACACCACAAAAAGAGCAGTTTTATATTAAATGAACCTTGATTATCATAATAAATTGGAGATGAAAACTCGTAACTCAAGCTTTAATAAAAATGAAAATAAAAATATAACTTGATAAACGTATCTTATATTCCTTAATATCTACCATCAGACAAACAGGTCTGATTATCTTTAAGTAAAGAAAACATGTCAAACATACTATCCAAATCGTCGCAATACGCCATTCAGGCGGTCATGTATTTAGCAGGACAACCAAAAAATAGTCCAGTTTTTCAACGAGATATTGCAAGCGCGTTGGATATCCCAAACCACTTTTTGGGAAAAGTTTTACAAATTTTGGTTAAACACGATTTAATACTTTCTCATAAAGGTATCAACGGTGGATTTGTCATCAATCAGAACGGGAGCAAAATCACATTAGATCATATTATACGGATTATTGATGGCGACGGATTTTTAGAAGGATGTATTATTGGATTTCCATTTTGTTCAGATGAAAGTCCGTGTCCCGTTCACCATGATTGGGGTAAGGCTAAAACAGAAATCTCAAAAATATTTGAACAAAAGAACATCAATCAGTTCAGTGAAGAGCTGCAGTCCAAGCTGGATATCATTTCTCTCATGAATAAAAAACAAGAGCAGGAAGCATGAAAATAAAACCACTTTCAAAATTCACCTATTTTATTATAACTGTTTTTCTGATTCAGGGTTTGGCTTTTCCCCAAAGCGACCCGGAAGAATTTTTTGAAAAAAATTGTTTCAGCTGTCACACCATTGGTGGTGGGCGACTTACTGGTCCTGACCTGAAAGACGTAGAAGAACGAAAAGATGGCGCTTGGCTAGAAAAATTCATTCTAAATCCACAAGCAGTAATCAATAGCGGCGATGCTTATGCGTCCAAATTATTGAAAGAGGCTCGGGGTGTTGTTATGCCCAAAGTCGCAAACTTGAATGTATCCATGACACGGGCGTTGTTAAAATTCATCAAAGAAGAATCGGGGAAAGAAAAATCTCGATTTGCTGGTTCCACTTTGGCGGACAGGCCACTTACAGAAGAAGATTTGCAAATTGGATCCGCTCTATTTTTGGGGACAACCCGATTGAAAAATAAAGGACCATCCTGCATCGCTTGTCATGAAATCGCCGGAGAAGGATTTCTCGGTGGCGGACTTTTGGGCCCTGATTTAACGGAAGCTTATGGTCGTCTTGGCGGTAAAATAGCCATCGCCGCTTGGTTGTCGAATCCGTCATCGGAAACCATGTCGCCCATTTATAAAAAACATCCTATTGACGAAGATGAAGTTTTGCCACTTGTGGCCTTTTTGAAAAACAAAGCAGAAGGAAAGGACATTGTGAGCAATGCCCACGATTTCAATTTTATGATATTTGGATTTATCGGTTTAGCCATTTGTTTGGTATTATTTGATTTAGCCTGGGGGAATCGCTTGCGTGCGGTTCGGAAGCCCATGGTAAAAGGAGAGTTATCATGAGTAA
>Ga0209250_1000022_pt1 | contig 169761 bp, 160 predicted proteins | sample SaaInlV_200m_DNA_FD_184663 | JGI IMG/M metagenome (GOLD analysis project Ga0209250, IMG submission 184663) | Marine microbial communities from expanding oxygen minimum zones in the Saanich Inlet - Saanich Inlet SI072_LV_165m_DNA (SPAdes) (version 2) | ecosystem: Environmental > Aquatic >... | reverse complement strand
ATAACTCAAATATACTTGAAGGTTATTACAGCGTTGTCTGGGATGGTATGGACTCAAGTGGTCAGATAGTATCTGCCGGTCTGTATATCTACAGCTTACAGGGTGAAGGTATATCCATCACTCGTAAAATGATCATGATGAAATAATCGTTCATCATATCAATCTAAAAAGAAACTAATAACAGGGGGCTCATTGAGCCCCCTGTTTGTTTATGTAAGACAATTATCAATTTAACTGAAATGTATGACAATCATCCTGATTGTACTCTTGAATTATGAATTTCGATTAACGAATATTGAGTGATGAAGTGAAGAACCAAGTCGAAGTGCAGTTGTTTTCTGATCATCATTTTAGCCCACATTGTATGACAATCATCCTGATTGTCCTCTTGAATACTGAATATCGATTAGCGAATTATGAATGACGAAGTGAAGAGCCAAGCAAAAGCTTAGTTGTGCTTTAATTATCAATTTAGTCAAAGTGTATGACAATCATCTTGATTGTCCTCTTGAATATCGAATTTCGATTAACGAATGTTGAATGACGAAGTGAAGAGGCGAGTTTAAGTGCAGTTGCTCTCTGATCATAATGTTAGCAGGCATTGTATGACAATAATTCTGATTGTCCTCTTGAATACTGAATATCGATTAACGAATGTTGAATGACGAAGTGAAGAGGCGAGTTTAAGTGCAGTTGCTCTCTGATCATAATGTTAGCAGGCATTGTTTGATAATCGTCATATCAATCTAAAAGAAACTGATAACAGGGGGCTCATTGTTTATGTATAATTTTGATTCTGAAGGCCTCATCACTTCACAATATGAACAAGATGGGGTTAGGATTATATTCATATCTTTTTGTACAATATACAATTATTTGAAGTGGTATTTTCCAATTTAAGGTGACTATTTTTAGCACATTTTAAATAGGGATATACCAGTTTTCAGTTTGTCCAAAATTGATGTCCTTTCTTCCCTACATCATGGATTAAAGAAATTATAAACTAAATAAAGTTTAATTATCTCAAACAGGTTTAAAGCATTCCAGTATTTGAGTATAAACTTATTTTTTATTTAACATGTATTGATGACTGTTTGAAAGAAAATACGATCTATGCATCAACTTTTAATAAGAAAAAATCGGATTAGTATAACCAACTTGAAAAATAATGGAAAATAAAACAGAAATATTTAAGGGATGGCGAGGGCAGCCAATAGAAGAGATATTGTGGTTATGTCAGGAAATTGCTGAAGATTCCAATTTACCAACAGTAAATGCCTGGCGTCAAAATGGTGGGAAGGTTCTGGGCCACTTTCAGGTCTATTTCCCTGAAGAAATAGCCCATGCTGCAGGTATGCTGCCGTATAAGATGTGTGGTGCCACTTTGGATTCTAAGCATGCCGACAGTCGATTTGGTTCCTATTTGTGTTCTATTATAAAAACATCACTGGAATTAGTTTTAAGTGATCGAATAAAACTGGACATGTTTGTCACTCACCCAATTTGTGATGCTGCCCGAAATCTCGGGACAATATGGGGTCGCAATTATGAATATCCCTGCCAAATATTATATTTACCACAAAATCCAAACTCATCATATTCAATACAATATTTAACAGACGAATATAATCGACTAAAAGGCGTTATTGAAGAAGTAGCAGAACATAAAATCACTGAAAAAGAATTGATTAATTCAGTAATGATATTCAATCGTAATCGGCAATTAATTCGAAATTTATATGAAATCAAAAAAAATAAACCCTGGTTGATAACGGTTTCGGAAGCGTACTCATTGGTGAAGTTAGCCGGCATGATTCCCAGGGAAGAACATAATAATTTATTGGAAACTGTCTTACCAATGATTGAATCAAGAAATATCCGTAAACAGGATAAAATGCGTGTTGTTTTTGAAGGCGGATTCTGTGAGCAGCCACCATTGGATATGCTTCGGTCCATTGGCAGATCATGTTATGTTGTCGATGATGATTTACTGATTGGATTACGGTGGATATTGAATGATATAAATCCAGGAAATGATTCATTAAAGGCATTAGCTACTGCATATATTGATCAATCGTCATATAGCCCTGTCCAACATGATTTAAGAAAACCAAAAGAGAAAATGTTTGTTGACCGAATTAAGAGTTCCAATGCTGAAGCCGCTATCATAACAGCTGCAAAAATGTGTGAACCCGGGTTGGAGGAACAGGTAACCTATACTCAAACTCTTGACGAAATGAACTTTCCATATTTTATCAGCGAATTTGAGGAAAATATGACAAGCTTTGATCATTTGGAAATCCAGTTGGAAACGTTTGTAGAAAATTTATTATTCGATTAAAGGTGACACATGACAAATAATGGACATGAAAAATTAGTTGGTCGGGGAGCACGTGATGGGGCACAGCTTTTTCGCGAATGGTTTCAAAGACTTTCAGATACAGCAGAATCAGGCGGTCACTCGGCATATGTTTTTGTTATGGGTAGCATGGCTGAAATCTTAAGAGTATTTGATTTACCTATGGTATTTCCTGAAATCAATTCACTCCAAACTGCTATTCGCCATGTATCTGCAGAGTTTCTAAATGAAGCCGAGGATATCGGTTATTCTCCGGATATCTGCGGATATGTAAAAGCAGATGTGGCCCTACAAATGCGGGGTGGAGGACATCCCATGGGGAAAATTCCAAAACCAAGTATTGCCGTATTGACAAATGCCTGTAATACATATTTAAAATGGGCTGAGATATGGGAAAGAATGTATGAAATTCCCATGGTTACGGTAGATGTTCCAGCGACCCGACAAGCAAATCAACAAAGTCAACCGGGTAGCGAACAGTTTAATCGTGAAAAAAAATATGTTCTTGAGCAAATAAAAGAACTCATTAAAATCTGTGAAAAATTAACCGGCAAAAAATTTGACATCGATAAATTGCGTCAGATAATGGGATACGCTAATGTGATGAGTAAAAATTGGAAACGTGTATTAGAACTAAATAAAAGCCAGCCATCCCATTTTAATGCCCTTACTGAAGGAACTATTTACCTTGGTGTAGCCAACGCATTTCGCGGAACAGAGGAAGGTGCCCAATATTTTACTGACCTGGTTGAAGAAATGGAATACATGTCCAAAAATAATATCGGAACCTTGATTGATGAGAAATACCGATTGTGTTTTATTGGAGTTCCCTGTTATCCCATATTTAGACGTTTTAACGAGTTGTTTACAGATTGGGGAGGTACATTTGTTACCTCAACATATCTCTGGTTTGCTACTGGCGGTGCCAATTTAGGTGTGCAATACGATTTGAAAGACCCCCTCGATTCACTGGCAGAAGGTGTATTAATCAGTGTCAGGGATGCCATGGACTCCATGTTTAGTCCTGAGATACCGCTGGTAAAAATGATCGACGAATTTAATCTCGATGGTGTTGTTTATCATCCTATAAAAAGCTGTAGAACCGTTTCTACCGGTCTTGCAGATAATCGACGGGCTCTAATGGAAATGAAAGATATCGCCACCTTATTCATCGAATCTGATATGATGGATCAAAGAGTGGTTTCGGAAGCACAGATGAAAAACCGCGTTGATGCATTTTTTGAAGGTCTGGATGCCAGGAGAACTCGAGAGAAAATGGAGCAGGTTTAATATGGCATACGCAGCGGGGGTAGATGTCGGTTCTACCCAAACAAAAGCAGTAATAATTGATGAACAGAAAAAAATTGTCAGTCGCTCTCTAATTGATACCGGGGCAAATGTTGTACAAGCTGCTGAGAAGGCATTTTTATTAACATTGAAAGACGGTAATATTAGGGAGGAGGAAGTCTCCTATGTAATTGGAACCGGTTATGGGCGTTATAAAGTAACATTTGGTAATGCCCAAATAACCGAGATCAGCTGTCATGGCCGTGGTGCTGTCCATATGTTTCCCAAAACGAGGACAGTAATTGACATGGGTGGACAGGATACAAAAGGTATCAGTATCAACGAATCAGGTGAGATTATAGATTTTTGTATGAATGATAAATGTGCTGCAGGAACAGGACGATTTTTAGGGGCCGCTTCTATGGCTCTGGATATACCGCTTGGCGAATTAGGTCCCACCGCATTAAAGTCTGAGAGACCTGTAAAAATTAGTACCACATGCACTGTTTTTGCCGAAACGGAAGTCCTTTCGTGGTTGGGTAAAGGAAAAAAAATCCAGGATATTTTGATGGGTGTGCATAAATCGATTGCCTCCCGATCAGTCTCTTTATTGAGGAGAGTAGGCATTAAAGATCAGGTAACATTTACTGGTGGCGTCACAAAAAACCTGGGAATGGTCACCGTTATAAATGAACTAATTGGGTTGAAAATGAATGTAAGCGATGATTCACATTATATGGGTGCTTTAGGTGCAGCCTTATTTGCCCTCGATCATATTTTTGAAAGCCGGATACCCCATGAGGAGATGTTGAAATGAAATATGTTGTCGGTATAGATGTGGGTTCAACCTATACAAAAGCCATAATTCTGTCTCGCGAAAATGAAATAATCGGTCGATCATTAAGTCCCACCGGATTTAAACTGGATCAGATTTCAAAAAAAGTATATAAGCAGGTATTAGCGGAAACCGAATTGAATGAGAATGATATAGGTTATATCATTGCCAGCGGGTTTGGGAGGCATCGCGTCGATTTCTGTGATTTGACGGTGACAGACCTAACCGCAACTGCCCGTGGGTCAAATTTGATGTTTCCCGGTACAATGACAGTTTTGGATATCGGCGGGCAGACTATGAAGGCAAGTCGGCTTGATGAAAATCTAAAAGTAAAATCTTTTCGATTGAATGATAAATGTGCTGCAGGGACAGGCACATTCCTCGAAAAGACGGCAAGATATATGGGTTATGAAACAGATGAGATTGGGCCATTAGTGCAAACATCCAAATTTCAGGTACCCATCTCAGGAGTTTGTGCCGTTTTTGCTGAATCAGAGGTAATTAACCAGTTATCGCTGGGTTCAGCACCTGCCGATATCATGCATGGAGCCATGTTTTCATTAGTGAAAAGAGCTATACAATTGTTAAAAAGAGTTCGAATGGAACCAAGATTGACACTTACCGGTGGCATAATGCGATTCCCCACAATGATAAAAGTAATAAAGGATGAGCTGGATGAGGATATTATCAATGTCCCGGAAGGTGATTTAGTTCAGTACACAACGGCGTTGGGTGCTGCAACTTTGGCAAATCAACGTCTGACTAAATTGAATAAAAATTAGTGAAGGATCAATGTGGCATCGCAGAATCGGATCAGGATCAGTATCTGGTTTCCAAAGGCTGGGAGAAACAATTCTCATGCGGAGAGCCGCGATTAATGGAAATGATCGAATTATACGAGTCATTGGGTTTTGAAGTGTATTTAGATTTAGTAAGAGCTGGAAATCTTCCTATGGGTTCTGATTGTGAAGCTTGCCTTGTGAATTGCTCAGATGAGTTAAAAACTATATGGACCCGGAAAAAATAATTTTATATGATTTTGCATTCAGCATATCCAATTCATCTAATTTTTCTTTTTAAATCAGTATGACCGAAACCATATATAAAAGTTTAATTGACCTTCCGCCTTATGAAAGTAATTTGGCTTCAATAATTAAAATAAATTCTGCCAAGTTCAAAAATTCCCCAATACTACAGGATATTCAGGATGGCGTTGTACATAAGTTAATCTGGGATCAATTTTATTTAAATGTCTGCATAATCCAGGGATTTCTGCATTCAATAGGATTTGAGACTGGTGATCGTATGGCTATCCTATCTCCAAACCGTCGAGAAATGTTGATGACTGAATTGGCGATTATGTCAATGGGTGGTATCGCCGTCCCTATATTTGCTGGATATGGATCAGAAATCGCCAATACTTTGATCGAATTTTGTGAGGCAGATTATTTAATTGTTGCCGATGAATTTCAATATTTAAAAGTTGTTAATCCAGAAAAATTCAAACAAATTATTTATTTCGATTCAATCGATAACCATAGCAAAAACTGTATTACATTAAACGAGATTCTGCAGGGACATCCACCACAAAAAATTCACGGGCTGAATATTGATTCGAAATCGGTGTGTCTGATGATGTACACATCCGGGACCATGGGCAAACCTAAATGTGTACAGCTTACCCATGATAATATTCTCTCTCAACAGGCGGCCATGAAAGCATTATGGCAGATAAAATCAAGTGATCGATTTTTATCATATTTACCATGGCATCACAGTTTTGGCGGCATATATGAGAAATATGCGGCTATTTGTAATGGTGCAGTATTATCCCTCGAAAGTGGTTTTGGAAAAAATATTGATACCCTGATAGAAAATTGGAAACTCATCAAACCCACAGTTTTCTTCAGTGTCCCACGGATTTACCAGGCTATTGCAACCCAGTTAAGACAGCATCCGGAATTGGATAGTGAAATATTTCACGATGAGCTAAGGTTTATTTTTACTGCTGCAGCACCATTACCAAAAAATATTTCTGATATGTTTGAAAGCAGGAATATTCCCGTTTACGAAGGTTGGGGTTTAACAGAGACATCACCATGTTGTACAGTAACGGATCCAAATGTTAAACGTCAAATGGGCGTTGTAGGAAAACCAATCCCCGGCATATCTCTAAAACTTTCTGATGAAGGAGAAATACTGGTTCGTGGTCCAAATGTAATGACCGGGTATTATAATAATGTTGAAGAAACCATGAAAGTTCTACCTGATGACGGATGGTTTTATACTGGTGATATAGGTGAATACACAGAAACTGGTTTGAAATTGATATCCAGAAAAGACCGAATATTTAAATTGACAAATGCGGAGAAGGTTGTTCCTACAGAAATAGAAAATTTACTGTCCAAGGACTGTGCTTATTTATCCCACTCCCTCGTTTCCGGCAGTGGGCAGGATTATCCTGTAGTTCTGCTTTTTCCCGATTCAAATATGTTTGCACATCAACCGGATAAATCTCAAATAGCAAATGACTGCAAAAGGCCGGTTAATCTTACAGAATTTTTTCACTGTCTGAAAACCTGCATGAACAGATGGAACGAGTCAATTGATGCCAAATACAGCAGGATAAAGAAGGGGATTTTAATTGATTATGAATTGACCATCGAAAATGATGAACTGACTCCTTCGATGAAACTTGCCCCAAACGTGGTTACCAAAGTATTTAAAGCGCAGATTGAACAATTATATAATTCAGAAGACATGATTACTGAAAAAGTATACGTATTAAATTTGGAATAAATATGCCTCATCTTCAATCTCAGCAAAGTCTTAAGCTAATTTTAAAAAATTATTTTACTGGTTTTAAATCACCATTGGCATGGTGCACCAGTGCCGGTCCTGCCGAGATACTACGAGCATTAGGATTTGATGTATACTTTCCTGAAAATCATGGTGCATTACTTGGCGCTTCCCGTACAGCTGAAAAATATATACCCCGTGCTCATCAGGAAGGATTTGGCGGTGAAATCTGTTCATACCTGACATCCGATATTGGTGCCTGGAGGATGAAAGAAACACCTTTGACAAAGGCCTATGGATTACCGTCAGTACCTAAACCGGATTTGATTGTTTATAATACAAATCAATGTCGGGAGGTTGCCGATTGGTTTAATTTCTTCGCGGAGGAATTTGATTGTCCTGTGTTTGGCATTTATCCTCCAAGACATCTTGAAGAAATTCATCAAAGGGATATCGATAATGTCGTCGGGCAATTTGAAGATTTAATCTTATTAGGTGAAAAAGTTATCGGTAATAAAATGACTGATGCTGATCTTATGGAAACCGTCCTATTGAGCAAAAGAGGGTCACAATTGTGGGGAGAGGTATTAAACACGGCGCAAACTACCCCGTCTCCAATAACCTTTTTTGACGGCACTATTTTGATGGCACCGATTGTTGTACTCAGGGGAACTCAAATTTGTGTCGATTTCTATCAGGAAGTGCTGGAAGAATTGACACAATTATCATCCGAAAAAATTAGCGCTGTGGCAAAAGAAGATGTCAGAATTTATTGGGAAGGGATGCCTGTCTGGGGTCGCTTAAAAGCCTTTTCACAATTGTTTGCCAATAACAATGCAGCTGTAGTTGCCTCAACCTATTGCAATAGTTGGATATTTGATGATTTTGATGAAAATAATCCACTTGAATCCCTTGCATTGGCCTATACCCAAATATTTATAAATCGGGGAGAAAATGCTAAACTGGATATGATGAAGGATATCATTAATAATTTCAACATTGACGGTGTTATATTTCATGATTCAAAAACCTGTTTCAACAATAGCAATAATCGCTTTGGGCTTCCAAAGAAATTGACAGATGCTACCGGCATCAGCTGCGTTACTATTGAGGGTGATTTAAATGATATGCGATTTTTATCGGATGGACAGATTGAAACGAAATTAGAAACTTTTATTGACCAAATCGGATCCAAAAAAGGAATATACTAAACACGGGGAATGTAAAATGGAAACAAATAATCAACTAAAAATTGGTGTTATTGGTCTTGGTCCGGTTGGAGCAACTTTGATTACTCATTTACATGAAGCAAATGCCATAGTAATTGGATGTGATGTTGATATAAAAACGATCGATAGAATTAAAAAAAAGGGGATTACCCTAAAGCATAAAATTGAAAAACATATTTCTGGAATTGAGTTGTGTCATTCAGTTCAAGAATTAGAAATGTACGATTTGGATTTAGCGATTGTGTGTGTAAAAACACCTGCCTTAAAAAAGGTCATTAAACATTTATACGAGATCAATAATGATAAGATGTTTGTCATGTGTGCTCAAAATGGTATAGACAATGAATTGATAGCGGCAGCCAAATTTGGCGAGGAGCGAACACTAAGGATGGTTATCAATTTTGCCGGTAACATGAGTGATCGCTCCTCAGTTCACGTCAGTTTCTTTAATCCGCCGAATTATGTGGCAGCCCTGCTTACACCGGGAGAGGAAATGGCTCAAAAATTTGCTGACCTCTTAAATTCGGTAAACCTGGAAACAGTCATTCCCGAAGATATTCAGGATTATGTTTGGGAAAAGGCAATATTAAATGCCGCTCTAAGTGCGGTTTGCGCCATTACCCGAAGAACCATGAAGGACGTGATGGATTTTAAAAAGACATTGGAGCTGGTTGAAGCGCTCATCGATGAATCCGTAAGAGTTGCTGATAGAGAAGGGATAGAATTAGGGAAAAAATTTCGCCGTTTCTGTATTCGATATTTAAAAAATGCCGGACATCATCGGCCATCAATGCTGACCGATATTGAGAATGGAAGAAGAACAGAAATTGATCAATTGAACGGCAAGATTGTTCAATACGGTCGAAAACATTATTTACCGACTCCTCTAAATCAATCTGTAACAGCCCTCGTTCATATGTTAGAATACTCACCCGATTAAATAGGGATGATGTACATTAATTTTAAATTCCATGTTAATACATCACCAAGAGAATAAGCACAGTGAAAGATTTAAAAATAAATATAAGATAAATAATTTCACAATCTAAATGAAAAATCATTTTTTAGGAATAGATTTAGGATCGTCTTACACAAAGTTTTGTGTTACTGATGATAATGGAAAATTGAATCATTTATCAGTGATAAAAACCTTGTCAAGACATAAAGATGAATTTCATCAGACTATTGAAAAATTTTGCGAAAATTATAATATTTCAAAAATTTGCGCTACCGGTTATGGACGTAATAGTATAAAAAGCGATTTGACAAAAACTGAACTTATATGCGCCTCTATTGGTATCTCAGCTATTTTCCCCACACATAAATGTATTGTAGATATTGGTGGTGAAGATATCAAAGTTATCGAATGTGGCAGCAATAGTGAGGTCATCAAGTTTCACATGAACGATAAATGCTCTGCAGGAACGGGTTCATTCATTACTGAAATTGCCGAACGGGCAGAACTGGATATCACTGAAATGAGCGATCTTGCCAAAACATCCACATCCAACAAACCGATAAATAGCTTTTGCACCGTATTCGCAAAATCTGAAATTCTTAACTGGAAATTCAAAGGAACCCCGATTGAAGATATTGCAAAAGGAATTTATCTTTCCATCGTAAATCGCATTAGGAAGCTGCCGCTTAATAATTCGGTACCAGTTTATCTCTGTGGTGGTGTTATTGCATATCATCACTATCTGGAAAAATTAATCAGCGAGGAGTTAAATCTATCTGTAAAAATAACTCCGGATCCTCAATATATGGTTGCCTATGGTGCAGCCCTTGTTGCCGGAAAATCGTTTAAAAATTAGAAAAGGAACTTCGTATGACAACATCAAAAATATTTGGGGCACTTTACGAGAATATATATTTATTTAATGGTGCTAGAACACCTTTTGGAAAATTTTGCGGATCTTTAGGGTCAATCAATCCCACAGATTTGGGTATCATAGCAAGTAAGGCGGCTTTGGAAAGATCAGGTGTCACTCCAGATCAGATTGACCATGTGGTATTTGCCAATATTATTCAATCAGGATTTGATGCCCTCTATCTTCCCAGGCATATTGCGCTTTATTGTGGCATCCCGCAAGAAGTACCGGCATTGATGGTTCAGCGTATTTGTGGATCGGGATTCGAATCCATAATTACTGGTGTGGAGCAGATTGTATTAGGAAAAGCAAATATTGTCCTGTCAGGCGGTGCCGAAAATATGACTCTGGCTCCAACATCTGCATTTGGCAATCGCCAGGGCTACAGATTTGGGACGATGAATTTTGGCGATATGTTGTGGGAAGGATTATACGATCCCGCAGGAGGATGCTCAATGGGTCACACTGCAGAAAATCTGGCAAAGAAATACCATTTAACCCGAGAAGAAATCGATGAATATGCCTTCCGGTCTCAATCTCTGGCATTCCAAAAAATGAAGGATGGCACATTAGGACAAGAGATAGTCGAAACTTCTTCTGGTATCAATGAATTTGGAGATTTAAAACCGCGAAAATACCGAACATCACCATTTAAAGTTGCATTGACACATGATGAAAATATAAGAGAATCAGCTTTAGAACAACTGGGACAGCTGAGACCAACATTTGGTAAGGATGGCGTACAAACTGCTGGTAACTCCAGCGGAATTGTTGATGGCGCCGCTGCAGTTGTAATTGGTAATAAGGATATTGCAGACAAGAATAATATAAAACCACTGGCAAGAATTTTAGGCTCAGCCTCAGCTGGTGTAGATCCAAAAATTATGGGTATAGGACCTGTCCCATCTATTCAAAATGTGTTGAAATTAGCTGGATTGTCAATTTCCGATATTGATCTTTTTGAGATCAACGAAGCCTTTGGGGCGCAAATAGTAGCTGTAGAGAAAGAATTGGGCTTGGATCGTGAAAAATTAAATGTGAATGGAGGGGCAATCGCAATCGGTCATCCATTAGCAGCAACCGGTACTCGCTTGACCCATTCTCTTGCCCTGGAAATGAAACGACGGAATGTCAGATACGGTATTGCATCAGCCTGCATAGGCGGCGGTCAGGGAACAGCAATATTATTGGAAAACAATTAAATGAGTTTAGATATGATTCAAGCCTATCAAATGACGGAACTTAAAAAACCGTTTGAAAAAACTGAATTTCCATTCCCAGCATTAGAAAACGGCGATTCATTGGTACAGATAGCCGGGTGTGGAGTCTGTCATACCGATATAAGTTTCTGGCATCATGGCGTCCCAACCAAACATCCCATGCCGCTGATTCTCGGTCATGAAATTTCAGGGATTGTCATCGACGGACCACAGGAATTAATCGGGAAATCGGTCATTATCCCTGCTGTGCTACCTTGCGGTGAATGTGAATTATGTCAAGCCGGTCGGAGTAATATTTGTCAATTTCAAAAAATGCCCGGCAATGATTTTCACGGCGGATTTGCCAGTCATATTGTTGTCCCATCCCAATTTTTGGCACAAGTTCCGGATAGCGCTCTGGCAACTCATTCATTGGCTGATTTAGCGGTGATTGCCGATGCCGTCTCAACTCCCTATCAGGTGATAAAAAAGAGTGAATTGCAACCTGGTCAATTGGCTGTAATAATTGGTACTGGCGGTATCGGAATATATGCAGTACAATTGGCGAAAATTTTTGGTGCAAAGGTCATTGCCATTGATATCTCACAGGAAAAACTGGATAACGCCGGAAATATTGGAGCAGATGCGACCCTGAATTCAAATGGCCTCGATATCAGGACTATCAAAGGCAAAGTTAAAGGATTATGCAAAGAGCTTTCAGCTCCAAAAAATCAATGGAAAATATTCGAGATGTCTGGGACAAAACCTGGTCAGGAGCTGGCATTTGCTTTATTAGGAATAGCCGGGACATTATCCATTGTCGGGTTTACCATGGCTAAACTTGAATTGCGTCTGAGTAATTTAATGGCATTTGATGCCAAGATTATCGGAACCTGGGGATGTAAACCCGAATTGTATGCCGATGTTGTTGATTTGGTTTCCCAAAAAAAACTGATCTTAAAATCTTTTATCGAACACTTTCCTATGTCACAAATTAACCAGGTATTTCAAAATACACTGGATCATAAATATTCAAAACGATCGGTATTAATCCCCGATTTTTAAAATTATAAAGGAATGAAATGAGTAACCATTTAGTTGATCATAATCTCGTTGAATGCAATTTTGACGAAATACTATATGAGATAAAACCATGTCTCGATAAAAATGGTAGTGATGTACCCGGTTTGAATTCGGCATGGATATACCTGAATAATCCAACCCAGTATAATTCATATACCACCGCTGCTGTCAAAGAAATTATACTCGCTTTCCGCAAAGCCTCAAATGACCGGACTGTTGTTGCCGTTGTTTTTACAGCAGTAGGTGAAAAGGCATTTTGCACAGGTGGTAATACAAAAGAATATGCCGAATATTATTCAGGCCGTCCGTTAGAATATAAACAGTATATGCGGCTGTTTAATGATATGATTACAGCCATTTTAATGTGTGATAAACCAGTCATTTGCCGGGTGAACGGTATGAGAATCGCTGGCGGACAAGAAATTGGAATGGCCTGCGATTTTACTGTTTCAAGTGATATGGCAGTGTTTGGGCAAGCCGGTCCAAAACATGGCAGTGCTCCCGATGGTGGCAGTACTGATTTCCTCCATTTATTTGTTGGAATCGAACGCGCCATGCAAAGCTGTACCCTATGTGAGATGTGGACGGCATATGAATCCAAAATGTTCGGCCTGATTACCGATTGTGTACCTGTTTTGAAAAAGGACGGTGGGTTTATCCGAAATCCTTTGGTAACTACCGATACTTATGTTGACAGCTCAGGCGATATTGTTTATGGCAACAAGAAAACAGGTGAAGCGGCACAGGCGGCGAAAATATTATTTAAGGAATGTGAGATAGATCTATCCCTTCTGGATCAATCTGTCAATCAGATGATAACAAAATTTTTGTATATGATGCCAGACTGCACCAATAAAACAATCAACAGTCTTCGCAAGAAAAAACTGGAACACTGGGATAAAAACAGCCAGACAAATCGAGATTGGTTGGGATTAAATATGATGACAGAAGCAAAAGCTGGGTTTAGGGCATTTAATGAAGGACCTCGAGGAAATCGGGAAGTAGATTTTATAAAACTTAGATTGGAATTGGCTAAAGGCACACCATGGAGTGAGGAATTGGTCGAATCCATTTTACCGAGGTAAGTGATGGCAAAAATAAAATTAGAAATGCACTATGACAATCAGGTAGCCCGGATAATCTTAAATTCCCCAAAAGGCAATGTACTCGATAGTGAAATGATGACAGATATATCATCTGCTTTGAATAGTATTTCGAACCAGAATGATATCAAACTCATTCAATTTATGGGTGCAGGTAATCATTTTTCTTTTGGCGCCAGCGTCGCAGAACACACGAAGGAAAATGCTTCTAAAATGCTGGAACAATTTCATGGACTTTTTAAACAAATAATCGACCTTGGTATTCCAACTGCAGCATTAGTATCAGGCCAATGCCTGGGTGGCGGTTTTGAATTAGCACTGATATGCAATTATTTATTTGTTGATATTACGGCAAAATGCGGACAGCCTGAAATTCTGTTAGGAGTATTTGCCCCGCCGGCATCCTTGATATTACCATTAAAAATTGGCCAGTCAATGGCTGATGATTTATTGCTTACCGGAAAGGTTTTATCCTCTCAAACACTTATGTTGCTCGGTCTGGCGCATCAGGAATTTGAAAATCAAATTGAATTGATTAACGGTGTTAATGATTGGGTAGAAAAAAATATACTGCTCAAAAGTGCTTCAAGTCTTAAATATGCAGTAAAAGCAGCTCGATATAATTTTAATAAAAATCTTAAATTTGCCTTAGATGATCTAAAAAAGATTTATACAACTGAGTTGATGGAATCATATGATGCAAATGAAGGAATTACCTCATTTCTAGAAAAAAGAAAGCCAATCTGGGAGAATCGTTAAAATGAAGATACAATGTGTCGGAATCGTCGGCGCCGGAACTATGGGTGCTGCTTTGAGTCAGAAATTTGCTCAGGAAGGTCTTGAAGTACTAATTGTTGATCGCGAGGAAAAATTCCTCGCCAAAGGTTTATCCAATATCAAAAGTACATTGGAGGAAGGTGTCTCCAGACGAATTTTTACCACTGAGCGAGTAACTGAAATTTTAGGAAAAATTAGTCCAACAACTGATTTATCAAGATTGGTTAATTGTCAGTTAATCATTGAAGCAGTATTTGAAGATTTGAATGTAAAGAATGGATTATTCAGGCACATTAGTTCAATTGTTCCAGAAGATACAATTCTGGCTTCAAATACATCCTCATTTTCCATCAGCGAACTTGCCCGTGCAGTTTCACATCCTGAACGATTTTTAGGTCTACATTTTTTCTTTCATGCCGCCAAGAACCGCCTTGTAGAAATTGTTAAGGGAGATAAAACCAGCGAACAGGTATTTGATAATATGATGCAGTTTATGCAAAGAATCGGCAAGGATCCCATTGTCTGCAAGGATGCACATGGATTTGTTGTAAACCGATTCTTTGTTCCATGGTTAAACGAAGCAGTAAGAATCTATGAAGAAGGAATTGCCGATATTGCCGCCATAGAAACTGCAGCCTGCCGAACTTTTGGTTGTAGTATGGGACCGTTTGCGCTAATGAATGCAACTGGGATACCTATTGCTTACCACGCCCAAAAAACACTTTATGAAGTATATGGTGCATTTTACAAACCTGCCGATAAATTACTCCAGCAGATGAATTCAAAATCCCCTTGGGAAATAAAACCTGAACAGATTATTGACTGGGATGTCTATCTGCAAGTATCTGAAAGATTGTCTGCAGTTACCATGTTGGTGTGCGGACAAATTCTGGATAAAAATATTTGTACAGCCGGTGATATCACACGAGGTGCAGGTATTGGTTTAAAATGGAGGAAGACACCTGTTAATATATTTAATAGGCTGGGACAAGATCGTGTAATTGAACTGGTTCAGCCATTATTACAAAAATGGGATATGACAATCCCCCGGAAGATGGATACAAACTCCTGGATTCCCGATTATATTTCGGTTGAAAAACAAGATAATGTCGGTGTTCTCACATTTAATCGTCCAGAAGGGTTAAATGCAATTAATCCTATGGTTATTGATCAATTGGAAAAAGGCTTTACACAGTTGGAAATGGATAAACAAGTTGAAACCATTATTATCACCGGCAGAGGTAAAGCTTTTGTTGCCGGTGCCGATATTCGTTTTTTTGTCAACCATATTAAAAAATCCACCATTGATGAAATTTTGGAATTTACTGCAAAAGGTCAAAAATTATTTGATCGCATCGATCATTCAAAAAAGAAAATTGTTGCCATAGTAAATGGACTTACTTTGGGAGGCGGGTTGGAATTAGCCCTCACTGCAGATGTCATTGTGGCTCTGGATCATGTACTTTTTGCTTTTCCTGAAACTGGGATTGGGATTTACCCTGGTCTCGGTGGAACCCAAAGACCTATCAAACGTGTCGGGAAAAATCTCACAAAATTTCTTATTTATAGCGGCAATATGATTGATGCAAAAAATGCTTGTGATATGGGACTGATTGATAAAGTTGTTTCCTGGGATGAGATTGGAGGATTATTCGAAAATCCACATGAGTTAACATCTGCAAAAAAGGGTCCAAGTCAAAATTGGATTGACGTAGACAATTTTATAGATGGAAAAACGGTTAAGAATCTGTTGGAACATTCAAGCAAAGCATCTGAATGGGATTGGCTGTTACGGAAAATGGTTAAAAAAGCTCCGAGGGCCTTGGAAATTGCCGAAAAGTTGATTGATGCTGAAAGAGGACCGGCTTCAGAATTAAAATATCTGAAAGAAATATTTACAACAGATGATGCTCTTGCCGGATTGCAGAGTGTGGGTAAAGTTCCACCAAAATATCAGGGACATTAATGATGTTTACAGGTAAAACAGTATTAATAACCGGCGGGGCGCAAGGTATAGGAAAAGCAATTGCCGAACGTTTTTCAAACCTAAATGCAAAGATATATATTTTTGATTTAAAGAATCTTGAAAATATTGATTCTGATCGCAATATTCATTATATCCAGGGGGATGTCTCCCAGAATAATGACGTAACTGATTTTGTAAATCATGTTATGAATCTTGATGGTCAAATTGATATTGTTGTAAACAATGCCGGTATTATTCGCGATGCGGCAATTTGGAATATGGCAGAGGCTGATTTCGATGCAGTGATCAATGTTAATTTAAAAGGTCCATGGTTAATATGCAGAGCAGTTGCACCTATCATGCGAAAACAAAAATCAGGTAGAATTATAAATATCGCATCCCGTTCATGGTTGGGAAATTTTGGTCAATCGAATTATTCTTCATCAAAAGGAGGACTTGTTAGTTTGACACGGGTATTAGCCTTGGAATTAGCAAAGAGCAATGTAACAGTGAATGCTGTGTCTCCGGGGCTGATCGATACGGAAATGACCCGAAGTATGCCACCTGAAATTTTTGAGAGTTTTGTTCAAAAACAACCTGGAAAAAAACCTGGGAAACCACAGGATATAGCCTCAGCAGTGACTTTTTTAGCATCAGAGGATTCACAGTTTATTAATGGTCAGATTCTCCAGGTTGATGGCGGGAAAAGTATTGGTGCAGGACATTAAATGAAAGAGGTATTTCTTGTTGATGGTTGTCGATCGCCTATAGGCAGGGGGCATCCAGAAAAAGGCATATTTCATACTATTAGGGCTGATGAACTCGCTTCACAAGTCTTGCTGAAATTGGTTGCCAGAACTAACCTGAACCCCGAGATTGTCGATGATTTTTATCTTGGCTGTGTTGGTCAGCATTTGGAGCAGGGAAAAAATTTAGGACGCTTAATATTAATATTATCTCAGTTTCCGTACTCAGTACCGGCGATAACTGTTAATCGCCTCTGTGCCTCCAGCTTTTCAGCAACCCAAATGGCTGCTGATAGTATCCAGTCAGAATCTAATCAAATTGTCCTTGTCGGTGGAGTAGAGCATATGGGGCATGTCTCAATGCTGGCTGGTTTAGATTATAACCCACGTTTATTTGAAAATTCAGATTTCCAATGGTCGAATATGGGTTTGACTGCAGAATTATTGGCTCAGAATTATAACGTATCTAGGTTAGAACAGGACCAATATACCGTTCTCACTAATGCCCGTTATTTTAAAGCGTTGGAGTCTGGTTTTTTCAATAAAGAAATGATTGAGATCCTTGTTGATGGCATGAATATATCAACAGATGAACAACCGCGTGAGTCAAATATCGATAATTTGTCTTTTCTATCAACACCATTCAAAAAAAATGGGACTGTGACAGCTGCCAATAGCTCTGGAATCGGCGATGGTGCCTGCGTTGGTTTGCTTTGTGACCATGAAAGTTTGGCTAAACACAATTGGGATCCACTTGCGAAAATCGTAAAAACTGTCAATATTGGATTAGAACCTGAAAGAATGGGTTTGGGACCAATTTATGCAATACAAAAATTATTTGAAATAACCGGATTGAGTGCCGACGACATTGATTTATTCGAGATAAATGAGGCATTTGCTGTCCAAATGATAATCTGCAGGAATGAGCTGGGGCTTCAAGATGAAAAAGTAAATATTCATGGTGGCGCCGTTGCAATGGGTCATCCACTTGGTATGTCCGGTCTCAGGGTGATCAGTACCCTTGCTCACAGTTTGAAAGCGCGTAATGAGCGCTATGGAATCGCCTCTATGTGCGTTGGGCATGGGCAGGGAGTTGCCATGTTACTGGAGAATAGTTAACGTGATCAAAGTCACCCTGAATATTAATGATTTTGACCGTACCCTTTTAGTAGAGCCTGATGAGAATCTGCTTTATACTTTAAGGGAACGATTATTACTTACCGGCACAAAAAAAGGATGCGATCAGGCTTCTTGTGGGACCTGTACCGTTTTGATGGATAAAAAACCAATTCTTAGCTGCATCACACCAACCCTTCGCTGCGAGGGAAAATCTATTCACACCATTGAAAGTGTCGCCAAAAACGGAAAATTACATCCAATTCAAGACCAATTGGTAAAACATGGCGGTCTTCAATGCGGATTTTGCACACCAGGATTTGTCATGACATCAATAGAATTCCTTGAAGAAAATAAAAATCCTACTGAAAGTGAAATAAAAGAGGCTTTGTCAGGGAATCTTTGTCGCTGCACTGGATATAAAAAAATTATTGAAGCAGTTAAAGCTGCATCAGAGGATATGAAATAATGTCTGGTCCTATCGGAAAAAGAACGCCTTATATCGAAGCGGTTCAAAAAGTAACGGGACAAGCACAGTTTGCTGAAGATTTTCATTTCAGTAATATGCTATATGTAAAATTTTTAAGAAGTCCACACACACATGCAAAAATTCAAAATATTAATTTATCAAAAGCAAAAAAGTTAGCAGGGGTATGCGCCATCAGTATTGGCCGTGATCTGCCAATTCCCTTTGGTGTTTTACCCATCAGTCCTGATGAAACTGCCATGGCAGTGAATAAAGTCAGATATATTGGTGAGATAGTCGCTGCTGTTGCTGCCGAATCAGAAAAAATCGCCCATGAAGCCTGCAGTCTTATCGAAGTAGATTATGAACCCATAAGGGATTTCTTAGAACCGGATGATTCGTTAATTGATTGTAGTCCGGATGAGCAGATACATTCGCATAGTAAAAATGGAACCAATGTTCATAAAGTGGCTGAGTTATATTTTAATGATCCCAAAAAAGCAATTCAAAACAGTGATATATCCTGCACCCGTACTTTTAAATTTGCCGGTGTGACCCATGGTTTTACAGAACCCCATGCTACTGTGGCGCAATGGAATGATGATGAAACGCTAAAGGTCATTACCGCCACACAGGTCCCGCATTATTTACAGAAGTATCTTTCAAAGGTTTTGGAGATTCCTCTACACAAAATCCGGGTCATAAAACCGGTTGTCGGTGGTGGTTTTGGCGGAAAAAGCGATCCATTCCCGCATGAGATTATAACCTCATATCTGTCAATCAAAACTCACCGTCCGGTCAAATGTGTCTTCACCCGGGAAGAAGTTTTTATTTCCAATCATGGCAGGCATCCAACAAAAATGACTTTGTCAGTTGGAGCCGATAAACAAGGCAAGATTACCGGTCTTGATACTGATATTGTTATCGACGGCGGTTCTTATGGCAGTTTTGGTGTGGTTACCTCTTATTACAATGGTGTATTGCTTCAGGGTCCTTATCGTATAAATGAATTTGGATTTACGACAACTCGAACCTATACAAATAAACCGCAATGTGGTGCCATGCGCGGTCATGGGGCTGTCAATCCCCGCTATGCCATGGAGGTTATTATTGATGAGTTGTCTCATAGCCTGAAAATGGATCCCTGTGACTTCAGGGAGAAAAACTTTCTCCCGGCAAATACACTCACAGTGGGTCAACTAAGGATAACCAGCAATGGTGTTCTGGACTGTCTGAAAGCTGTCCGTGAGAAATCCGCCTGGGATGAACGGTACGGAAATATGCCAGACGGCAGGGGATTAGGTATCGCCTGTGGATTTTTTATAAGCGGCAGCGCTTTGCCGATAAATTGGAATCGTTATCCTCAAACGGTAGTACATACAAAATTAGATTTTGACGGTCGGGTTGTTATATTCAGCGGTGCCAGTGATATCGGACAGGGAAGTGATACTATGCTTGTTCAGATTACCGCCGAGGAATTAGGAATAACCATGGACCGCGTCCAGGTAGAAGTGGCTGATACAAAATTGACACCTGTTGACTTAGGCAGTTATTCCAGTCGGGTAACTTTTATGGTTGGCAATGCCGCCAAATCATCATCAATCAAACTTCGGGATGAATTGATTAAAACAATTTCCAAAGAGAAAAATATAAAGCCTGAATCAATACAATTTGAAAATAACCGCATATTTACAGAAGATAAATCATTAAATATGAGTTGGGATGAAGGTGTGGAAATTTGTCTGGCTGGTCGCGGATCAATCGTAACTATGGGCTACTACATTTCACCACAATTAGGTGGAAAATTTAAAGGGTCCGGTGCCGGTTTGAGTCCTTCATATAGTTTTGGGGCTTTTATCAGCGAGGTCTCAGTGGATAAGAAAACAGGTGCCGTAAAGGTTGAAAAAGTCTGGGGTGCCCATGACTGTGGAAAAGCCCTGAATCCTTTGGCAGTTGAAGGCCAGATTGAAGGCAGCATCCACATGGGTTTGGGCCAGGCGATTTCAGAAGAACTTGTCTATGAAAATGGTCAGTTCCTTAATTCAAATTTTATAGATTATAAGATACCTTCAACTCTGGATACACCGGATATGGATGTAACCATTATCGAGTCCGATGACAAGGAAGGTCCATATGGTGCAAAAGAGGCAGGTGAAGGTCCTATCCATCCAGTATTACCTGCAATCGGGAATGCTATATTTGATGCCGTTAGAGTCCGAATGTACGAATTGCCTATAACTCCAGATAAAGTTCTAAGAGCGATAAAAGAGAAAATCTAATGTCGGTCAAATCATATCTAAAACCACAATCCGTAACTGATGCATTAATTATGGCAAAAACCCATGCGAATTATTTGTATTTCGCTGGTGGAACAGATATTCAGGTATATTTAAAGCAGCAATTGATAAAACCAGATCATATTATTGATCTAAGTGATATTGGAGAATTACAAAATATCGCATCCAATGATGAAAATATTTCAATTGGTTCGATGACAACTCTGGACGCAATCAGTAAAAATAACTCAATTTATAAAGATTTTCCGCTAATAGTTGAGGCAGCACAATCTATAGGCACACCGGTAATACGCAAAACAGCAACCGTCGGTGGTAATATTTTGGTGAATAACCGATGCAATTTTTATAACCAATCTTTTGGTTGGCGTCAAGCTATCGGCTCGTGTTTGAGGGATGTAGGTGATCTTTGCCAGGTGACAAAAACATCCGGTAAGTGTTTTTCAAGAAATGTTTCTGACTTAGCAGCAGCATTATTCTGTCTGGATGCTAAGGTGATTATTTCAAATCAAAATGAAGGATTAGAACTTTCTATTGTTGACCTGTACAATCAAGATGGCATTGACTTCCATAAACATTTGGATCACGATGGAATATTGACAAAAATTATCCTTCCAATTGATGCCGGTTCTACCTGGTTTAAAAAACTGCGTATAAGGAATACGCTTGATTTCTCATCTCTGACGATAGCAGCAAAAGTTTATGATAATAGAAATTTCAGAATAGGTCTAAATGGTGTCTCAATGTCACCGGTATTAATCACTGGAAATTTAGATATGATTGATTTAGAAGGGATTAAATCACTGGCTCGAAAATCATGTAAAACTGTTGACAATGACATGATGCCGCTGAAATACCGCAGAGAAATGATTGATGTCTACCTGGATCAGTGGTGGGTATCAATTCAAAAGTAAACCAGTCAATATTTTGATGATTCATTTAAAAATGAAAAACAAAACTCAAATATTATTTATCCTCAATTAGCCTCTTACTCATAACAACTACAGGATCAGCATTATAACCAATTTGTTTGTAAAACGCGATAACATCGGAATTTGTATTTCGTATCATTAAGTCGATTTTTGGACAGCCGATTTTTCGAAGGGATTTTTCAGCAAATGACATCATGGCAAGAGCATAAGATTTTCTGCGATGATCCGGATGCACAGCAAGATAATATATCCATCCCCGGTGACCATCATATCCAGCCATACAGCTGGCTATAATGCATCCATTAAACTCTCCCACAAAAAATAATTCAGGTGAATCCTTCATCTTTCTATCTATATCATATTGTGGATTATTCCATGGAACGATAAGTTTGCACTGCTCCCAAAGACTGATAATATCTCGTGAATCATTCTCTTTGAAAATTCGAATTTTAAGCTGAACCATTTTAGACAAACCTATAGTTGAGTGCCAAAGTAACGATCGCCAAAATCTCCCAGTCCGGGATAGATATATTTCTGAGAATTAAGTTTTTCGTCAATCGCTGCTACATATATTACTACATCCGGATAATTTTCCTGTAGAAGTTGGATACCCTCAGGGGCGGCGACAATACAAACACAGGAGACATTCTTCGCACCCTTTCCTTTCACGGCGGTGATAGTATCAAGAAGTGACCCGCCTGTTGCCAGCATAGGATCAAGAATGATCACCTGTTTGTCAGCAAGATTTTTCGGAAATTTCTGATAATATTCTGTGGCTATAGCAGTTTGTTCATCTCTTTCAAGACCGATAAATCCAACTGGTGCCCATGGAAGGAAATCACGCGCCGGAAATAACATGGATATTCCTGCCCGTAAAACAGGAACAAATACAATAGATTCAAGAATCTCATATCCGGTAGTTTCTGTCAATGGTGTGTTAATGGGTATTTCGTTTAAGGACAAATTGCGGCTGGCTTCCATGATGAGTATCTTGGATACAATGGCAGTATGGCGGCGAAATATATCGGTATTGGTATCTTTATTCCGAAGTATAGTGAGTGAATGTTTTATCAACGGATGGTCAATATGTCTAACAGTGCTCATATCTCTCCTGAAGTTTTAGGTTGTATTTGAATTGCTCACATATAGAATGAATATAATAGAATGGCGACTTGCAATAAAACAATTTTGGAATAGTATTAGGGTTGCGAATCACATAAAAAATTACTGATTTATTCTGGTGATTTCAAATCCTTGATATGGACAAATTGCATAATTTTGTAAACAGAATGATTAAATATCATTAGAAGGTCATGAATTCGTAATTTAACGCCGCTGGCAACTACCTTATTTTGTCAGTTTGAAAACCGGATGGACAAATTATTGGTTTTTAAAAATATTAATGTCGACGTCAAATTGATTAAAAAGAGATCATGTCTCCGGTACATACATAACAATTATATTAAGGAAACATCTTATGCATAGAGAGAAATCCTGGGCTGAGCCGTGGAAAATTAAAATGGTTGAACATCTGAGGATGACAACAAAAGAGGATCGTATAGAGGCCATCAAAGAAGCTGGTTATAATACTTTCCTATTGAAATCAAAGGATGTCTATATCGATCTGCTCACCGACAGCGGCACCAATGCCATGAGTGATGTACAATGGGCAGGAATGATGTTGGGGGATGAGGCTTATGCCGGCAGCCGCAATTTCTATCATCTTGAGTCTGCAATCCAAAAATATTATTCTTATAAATATGTTGTACCAACTCATCAGGGCAGGGGAGCCGAGCATATCCTTTCCCAAACCCTGATTCAGGAAGGGGATTTTATTCCCGGTAATATGTATTTTACAACTACCAGGCTGCACCAGGAGTTAGCAGGAGGTACATTTGTTGATGTTATAGTTGACGAGGCACATGATACTGAAAGTGAATTTCCGTTTAAAGGCAATGTCGACATGAACAAATTGGAAGATCTCATCAAGCGGGTGGGACCTGATAAAATTCCATATGTCTGTATAGCTACCTCAGTAAATATGGCCGGGGGGCAGCCCATTTCGATGGCAAACCTCAAAGAGTTACGCGAACTCACCAATAAATACGGTATTCCCATCGTTCATGATATGACCCGAGTTGCCGAAAATGCCTGGTTTATAAAAGTCCGTGAAAAAGAATATGAAAACCATACGGTAGCCCAGATTGTTTATGAGATTTGTACGCTTACAGATCATGCAACTATGAGTGCCAAAAAAGATCCCATTGTCAATATCGGTGGATTTCTGGCAACAAACGATGAAGAAGTTTATAAGAAAAGTCAGAATATGGTTGTGATCTACGAAGGTTTACATACCTATGGTGGCATGGCAGGAAGAGATATGGAAGCCCTCTCAATCGGTATTGAGGAATCAGTGCAGGATGCCCACATACGGGCGCGGGTTGGACAAACTACATATCTTGGTGAGAAACTGATAGATTATGGTATTCCCATCATTAGACCGATTGGGAGTCATGGCGTATTCCTTGATGTGAAAAAGTTTTTACCACATCTGTCGCAGGATGTATTCCCGGCTCAGACCCTTGCAGCAGAAATATATATCCAGAACGGCGTTAGAACGATGGAAAGGGGTATTGTTTCAGCAGGACGAAATAAAGAAACCGGGGATCATAACCGCCCCAATCTTGAGCTTGTAAGAATAACCATTCCGCGTCGAGTTTATACTCAGGCTCATATGGATGTAGTCGCTGAATGCATCGATGATGTATTTGAACGCCGTGAAAAAATAAAAGGATTGAAGTTTACATATGAACCGGAACATTTGAGATTCTTCCAGGCAAGATTTAAAACGATTGATTAGCTAGAACAAATCAGAGTGTTATCGCTGGTAGTTTTCTGAAAAATACTGGCTGCAACCATATAAGTTGTTTTTCTGTAAATTCACCCTCCCAAAAGAATCCCACAGTTTTATCTGTGGGATTCCAGTATTTAGAAAACATCCGTTATAATTACTAACCCCGCAATATCACATGTCATAATTAGGTAATCGGCATCTTTAAATTTAATTTTTCAAGACATTCTCATATAGAATTAATCACTCAAAACTCCTAAATTAAAATTCTGTATTTTAAACTTATTTGGAGAGGATATGTCCGGACATAGCAAGTGGTCAACGATTAAACGCAAAAAAGGGGCTCTCGACGCAAAACGAGGAGTAATATTTACACGGATATCAAAGGACATCACTTTAGCGGCCAGAGAGCATGGAGGAAATGCCGATATTAATCCTGCCCTAAGATTGGCAATTAAATCTGCAAAAGCAGCCAATATGCCAAATGCCAATATTGAACGTGCCATAAAAAAAGGGACTGGTGATCTCCCTGGTGTCACATTTGAAGATCTACTTTATGAGGGATATGGCCCGGGAGGCGTGGCCATAATGATGAATATTTTAACCGATAATAAAAATCGGACTTTACCTGAAATACGTCACATTATGGGTAAAAACGGCGGTAATCTTGGCGAATCGGGATGTGTTAATTGGATGTTTGAAAAAAAAGGTATCATTGGTTTTAATAAGAGTGATACAAATGAAGATGAGTTGATGGAAGCTGCTTTGGATAACGGCGCGGAAGATATTATCAGCGACGATGAAGAAATTATGGAAGTGATTACGATGCCGGAAGAGTTTGCATCCGTCAGCGATGGTCTTGAAAAAGCAGGATTTAACATTCAATCAGGAAGCATCAACCTTGAGGCATCCAACACCGTAAAAGTTACTGGTAAGGATGCCCAGACATTGCTCACACTAATGGAATTACTTGAAGACCACGAGGATGTTCAAAAAGTGTATTCCAATTTTGATATGGATGAAGATGAAATCAATTAGAACCTCATGCGTATCCTGGGAGTAGATCCTGGATTAACCCAAACTGGTTATGGGATCATCTCAGCCGTTAATACACAAGTTTCATTAGAGGATTACGGAATTATAAAACCCAAACCAAAGGATGCACTTCCAACACGATTAGTGACTATATTTAATGATCTCCGAGAATTGATCGAGCATTGGGAACCATCAGTCGTTGCAGTCGAAGGAATATTCTATGGAAAAAATATTCGGTCTACATTAATGTTAGGGCATGCCAGGGGCGCAGCACTTATAGCAGCAGCCCAGAGTCAGATTCCAATTTATGAATACAGCCCCAGAAAGGTTAAGCAGGCATTGACTGGAAATGGAAACGCCGATAAAAGTCAGGTCCAATATATGGTAAAATCGATACTTAAATTGAGTGATGCACCAGAACCCATGGATGCATCTGATGCATTAGCCGTTTCTATTTGCCATTTACAACAATTCAGGCAGGGGGATTTATAAAGTGATTGTGTCCATCCGCGGCATTCTTATTGAAAAATCGCCAAATGCAATCGTTGTAGATGTTTCCGGAATCGGTTATGAATGTCTCATATCCGTTAATACCTACGATATGCTGCCAACTTTGAACCAGGAAGTTAACCTGCTGACTTATTTTCATGTTACAGAAAATGGTCAGTGGTTATATGGTTTTAGTGATGAGTCAGAGAAATCGATGTTTACACTGTTAATTTCAGTTTCCGGGATAGGACCAAGAACGGCAATTAATATGCTTTCTGCAGTCAATCCAGAGGAATTCAAACGACGATTGATTGCTAGTGAAGTAAAAATGCTCACTGCTCTACCTGGGATAGGTCCTAAAACTGCTCGTAGAATTATTGTTGAACTAAAAGATAAATTTGTAAAACTTGATGAAGAAGAATTACCTATTGAAGGAGATGAAATTTTATCCCCCGCAATGAAAGAAGCGAATGATGCCCTATTGACGCTGGGTTTTAAACAAAACGATATAACCGTAGCATTAAATGAAATCAGGGCTAATAAAGAAGATCTTTCTGCTGAACTAATCCTTAAATCAGCCTTAGCAGGATTAAGTTAAATGAATAAAACATCATTATTTGACAGACATGTGAAACTTGGTGCCAAAATGGTGACTTTTGCAGGATTTGAAATGCCAGTCACTTATCCTGGTAGCCTTAAGATAGAATATAATGCTGTTCGAAATAAAACAGGGATATTTGATGTTTCGCATATGGGACAATTAAGGGTCTCAGGGAAATCGGCTTTTGAATTTCTGCAAATGGTTACGATTAATAATGTCGAAAAAATATCTTCCGGAAAAGCCCAATATTCCGCAATGTGTTATGAAAATGGTGGTATCATTGATGATTTAATTATTTACCGTTCTGATGACGATTTTCTGCTGGTTGTGAATGCATCCAATATTACTAAAAACCTTGGCTGGCTTGAGGAGAATAAAATAGCTGATGTCCAGATAGACAATGAGTCAGCGCAGACATCACTTATTGCAATTCAGGGACCTGAGAGCCGGGATATTTTAAAACATATCACCACAGATCATCTGGATTTGTCATTCTATTCTTTCAAATTATCAGAATATAAAAATAAAAAAATAATGATTAGCCGGACTGGTTATACCGGTGAACTTGGATTTGAAATTTACGGAGAACATGAGAGCATTCAGAATATCTGGGACGTCCTGATGGCTACTGGTGAAATTCAACCAGTAGGACTTGCCGTAAGAGATATCCTGCGAATGGAAATGAAATACTGTCTGTATGGGAATGACATAGATGATTCCAAAAACCCAATTGAAGCAGGTTTAGGATGGATAACCGATTTGAAAAAAGACAATTTTATTGGGAGAGATGTTATCTCAGCAGTCAAAAAAGATAAACCTGAAAAACGACTGATTGCATTTATTATGGAAGCAAGGGGAATTCCAAGACCGGGATACGAAATCCAAAAAGAAAACAGTAATATTGGAATTGTTACCAGTGGTACTCAATCTCTAGGCCTGCAAAAAGGAATTGGGCTGGCTTATGTTTCAAGGGAATTTTCTAAATCCGGCACTGAAATTGACGTTTTGATCAGGAACAAACCAATTCCTGCCAAAATCATCAAACCACCATTTATCAAGATAACATCTTTGTTATCATAAATTATTAATCTGAGTAAAACAGAATGGCAGTAAAGAAAAAATCAGGAACAGAATTTAACCATCGCAACGAAGTGATTGGTATTTTGTTACAGCTCATCTCCATCTTGATTCTTCTCAGCTTGACTACTTATGACCCCATGGAAGAACCAATGATCTCAGATGATGTTGTCCTTCGCAATTTCATGGGTATATTTGGTGTATACGTATCTCATTATCTAATAAAAATGACTGTAGGGTGGGGTGCATTTGCTATCCCGATTATCATTGGTCTTACTGGATACTGGCTGTTTACGAGGAAGGAAATACGTAAGTTAATCAGAATTTGTCTATATATTTTTGGTTTGGGAATTTGGATTGGAATTGCCATTGAAACGCCAATATTTATTGGTTCTGGGGAACCCATCACCAATTCCAGCATGCTTGGATATTTGTTCGCAAAATTTATCTATGACTTTACCGGTACAATCGGAACTATTCTAATATTATCAGTATCATTTATTCTATTAGTAACAGGATTATTCCGTTGGTCTTTTTATGATTTCTTAAAAAATATATGGGATAGATTTAGTTTTGAATTCAAACGGTTAACTGCTGTTATCGGATTTTGGCTAAAGAAAAAACGTCAAGACATGGCAACGAAAAGGTTGGAGAAAAAAAAGAAAAAAGAAGCAGAGGCAATCCAGCCGGAAATACATAAAGAACCTCCCCAGCAATTGAAAATTGATGAATTGGATGTAGAAGACAAACAACCAATAGATGATGAAAAAACTCTGCCTGAAAAATCTGATGAACAAGATCAGGAAGAGCCGATTCCAGTATTTTTACAGAAAAAGCAGCCTGCAGAACCCAAAGAAGAGCTAGAGGAAATTTTGGATTTTGATAAGGCCGAGTCAGATGATGAAGAGAGTGAATCTATCCAAATCGAGGATATGGATGAAGTAGTTGAAGGAAATCTTGATGCTCTGAAAGAACGGCAGGCGCGATATCGGCAATATAAATTACCATCTGTAGATTTCCTGAAATCACCGCCAGAAATATATAATCCACAATCTGATGATATTTTGAGGGAAAGAGCTGATCGGCTTAAGCATGCACTGGAAACATTCAATGTTGACGGAAAGGTATTGCGTATTAGTCCAGGACCGGTAATTACCTTATTTGAGGTTGAACCTGGTGAAGGCATCCGGGTGAGTAAGTTCACCAATCTTTCAGATGATCTTGCCAGAATCATGAAAGCAAAGCGTGTAAGGATAATTGCTCCAATACCCGGTTCCAAAACCGTTGGAATCGAATTGCCAAATGAAAAATCGACAACAGTTTATCTAAAAAATATTATTAATTCTGAAAAATATATAAACCACGATTCAAAACTTACTATTGCAATCGGTAAAACGACGACTGGTGATGCTTATGTGATTGATATTGCCAAAATGCCGCATATGCTGATTGCCGGTGCAACCGGATCTGGAAAGTCAGTCTGTATTAATACAGTTATCGTTTCAATCTTATATAAAGCAAAACCTGATCAGGTGAAGTTTATTATGATTGATCCAAAAAAATTGGAGCTCTCCACATATAAGGCTCTCAGTGATTATCATTTAATTACCTCACCTGCTCTGGATGAGTATGTTATGACGAATCCAGATAACGCCGTTGCAATTTTGAATTCAGCCCTCATTGAAATGGACCGAAGATATACATTATTTGCAGAATCAACTGTAAGGAATATTAAAGAATATCATGACAAACGGGAATTAAATCCTGATATGGAAAATGTCCCTTATATTGTAGTTATCATTGATGAATTAGCAGATTTAATGATGACCGCTGGAAAAAATATTGAAGAACCCATTACCCGATTGGCCCAGATGGCCAGAGCCGTTGGTATCCATCTAATTGTCGCCACTCAAAGACCTTCAGTTGATGTCATTACCGGTTTAATAAAAGCAAATTTCCCAGCACGGATTGCTTTCCAGGTCTCCCAGAAAGTTGACTCAAGGGTCATCATTGATCAAAGTGGGGCTGAAAAATTATTGGGTAAGGGAGATATGCTATTCCTGCCGCCTGGTGCCTCCTCACCTATTCGACTTCACAATGCATTTATTACTTTAGATGAAATAGAAAAAGTTATGGAGCATATAAGCGGACAACCAAAACCTGAGGAAAAACTATTACCAAATGCAGGAACGAAATCATCCATTGGTGACTTTGTCGTGGATGAAAATCGAGATGAATTATTATGGGATGCAGCAAAACTTGTCATTGATCATGAACAGGCATCCGTATCCCTGCTGCAGAGAAGATTCCGGATTGGATACAGCCGGGCTGGTCGTTTGATTGACGAGCTGGAGGCTTTAGGTATTATCTCAGGATATAGTGGCAGCAAAGCCAGAGATGTACTTGTAGATGAGGCATACCTTGAAAATTTGATGAGCTAAGATTATCAATCATATCGTCAGAATAATTATACAAACCAAAACAAAATTATCAAATAACAACCAAACGAATCTTTGTTAGTCTCCAAATCATGAACTTAAAACAGATTACAACCGTTCTCTTGCTGTCTCTCAGTTTTTCATTATCCATTTCAGCAGATATACTAGATTCATGGATTGAAGACCAATTAATTTTCTCAGATTCAACCGGGATAAAGCTTGAGTTTAGCTACAATATTATAAGTGAATATTCAGAATATCAGATGCCAGGTTTATTTACCTTATCCGCCGATAAAGAAAAATTTATATATCGACTGGGACCCAAAATAACGATAAATGATGGTTCTACCTGGTATGTAATTGATGATAGAACAGATCAGGTAATTATTCAAAATCCAGAGACTAATCTATTGTCAGATTTAAAAAACTGGTTCGAACCGGACACCTTGAAGTCTAGTATTTACAATCAGGGGAATTCTAAATTTGAATATATTTTCCATGTATCAGAATTTTCGGATAATGTAAAAATATTATTTTCTGAACAGGACACTTCAATACAATCAATAAAATTCAGTTATCAATTGTCAGAGATTATTATTTCGGATATAATTATACAATCAGTCGAAACCCATGATAGTTTATTTATTCCTGATACCACTGATATGTTTATCCTGGATATTCGGGAATGATGAATAAAAAACTTCAAAATTTTATAAAAATAACCTTTAACTATAAAACGATTTTTGGGATTGTTATGAGTATTGCTGGGATTTACTGGGCTTTCAGGGATTTCAGTTTTGACAAATTCATTTCTATGGTTAGAGAGTCAGAATATATATATATAATTATTGCTGGCATGGCAGTAATTTTTTCAATTTGGATACGGGCAATAAGATGGGAGTATTTTTTCCGTCAAAAAAAAAGAATACCTGTCTACAATCTTTTTAAGGCTGAACTGATTGGTTATTTCGGAAATAGCGTGTTGCCATTAAGACTGGGAGAATTATTAAGGGTATATATCATACGGAAAGAACAGAATTTATCTGGTTCATTTGTGATTGGTACTGTCGTTTTGGAAAGATTGTTGGATACCGTAGGACTGCTGCTCTTTTCTATTCTTTTAATATTTATCATCCCTCTGCCGGAAGACATTAAGGCATCAATTTATTGGAGTATTCTTATTCTTGGCATCATTGGGTTGATAACACTTTTAATAGTGCTTAAAGTTAAGAATCTTAAAAACAGTCATTGGATTGTGGACAAAATTAAACTTTTCTTTTCTGCCTTTCATGTTTTAGGAGGAAGACTAAGTGGATACACTATATTAATTACTGTAATACTTTGGGCTACATATTGGTTTGATGTGTATTTAGTCCAAAAGTCTCTGAATATGAATCTTGGTATGGCCGGGTCATTAGTAGTATTGATAATCTCTTCACTTGCATATGCCATACCATCGGCCCCTGGGACCATTGGCACATTCCATGCAGCTGTTAAATATTCCCTGGTAACTCTGATCGGTGGTTATCCCCCAGAAATTGCCGTAACATTTGCAATTATTTTACATGCGTATACCTATATCCTTTTCACCATAACTGGTGGGTATTATTTTATGAAAAGTCAATTTCACACCGATGCTATCTCTAAGATCATTAATAAAGGAAATAAATAACGTGAAAATTGGCATCTTGTATGGTGGCCAATCTGCTGAGAGAGAGGTATCATTCTCCACTGGAAAGGCAGTATTTGAGGCTATTATTGATGATAATAAAGTTGAGATGATTTTGCTGGATGGGGAAATCTCTTTAATCCTTAATAAACTAAAAGAATTTGATTTAATTTTTCTTGCCCTGCACGGTGGGGAGGGAGAGAATGGGATCATTCAGCAGTTTCTTGAAAATCATAATATATTATATACTGGATCAGATCCAATTGCATCTAGGCTTGCAATGGACAAATCTGCATCAAAGAAAATTGCTTTAAAAAATGATATACTCACGCCGAGTTGGCATGAAATACAGATTCAACATGGTAATTATGAGATGCCTGATAGGAGGGAGATAAAATACCCCAATGTTGTCAAACCTAATGAGGAAGGCTCTACTATGGGTTTATCAATTGTTAAGGATGTCTCTCAACTGCAAGCTGCAATCGATCTGGCAGCAAACTACTCAAATTATATTCTCCTTGAAGAATATATCCCCGGAACGGAGTTGACTGTCGGAATTTTAGGTGATAATATTCTTCCGATAATTGAGATTTTCCCAAATCACGGGTTATTTGATTTTGAATGCAAATATACTAAAGGAATGACCAATTATCATTGTCCAGCTGATTTACCACCTGTTCTTACTAGAGAAATTCAGAAGGCCGCTTATTCTATATTTACATTACTCGGCTGTCGCCATTATGCCCGTGTCGATTTCAGAATGAGTCCGGATAATAATTTTTATTTTCTCGAATTGAATACGTTGCCAGGATTTACCGACACAAGTTTGCTGCCCATGTCTGCAAAAGAAATTGGCTTGTCCTATAAAGACTTGGTTAATAAAGTAATATTATATGCTACAGGAGAAAAATGATTCATTTTTATAATACCATTAATCGAAAACTTGAAATATTTACACCTTTAGAGGATAAAAAAGTAAAATTATATACGTGCGGACCAACTGTCTACAATTTTGCTCATATAGGTAATCTACGAGCATATATGTTTGAAGATCTTCTGCGTCGTTTTCTTGAGTTTAGCGGGTATGATGTACATCATGTCATGAATATCACCGATATTGATGATAAAACCATCCGCCGATCAATGGAATCAGGCGAAACACTTGAAATTTTCACTGAAAAATATACACAAGCATTTTTTAATGATTTAGATACATTGAATATCCGCCGAGCTCATAATTATCCACGTGCTACAGAATTTATCACTCAAATGATCGATACAATAAAAGTACTGATTGACAAGGGGTTTGCCTATTCAAGTGATGATGGCTCCGTGTTTTTTAAAGTATCAAAATTTTTAGCATACGGGAAACTGGCAAACATAAATCCAGATGACATGCGTGTTGGCAGTCGCGTAGAAAATGATGAGTATGAAAAAGAGGAAGTTCGTGATTTTGCTCTTTGGAAGGGAAAGAAGGATGGCGAAGGAGATATCCATTGGGATTCACCCTGGGGAAGAGGCCGTCCAGGATGGCATATAGAATGTTCGGTGATGTCGACCCATTATCTTGGTTCACATTTTGACATTCATTGCGGCGGCGTAGATAATATTTTCCCGCATCATGAAAATGAAATTGCCCAGAGCTGTGCTGCCACCGGCGATGCCTTTGTCAACTACTGGCTGCATAACGAACATCTGCTTGTGGATGGTCAAAAAATGAGTAAATCAGAAAATAATTTTTATACACTAAGAGATTTACTCGATAAAGGAATGTCCCCGGAAGCAATCAGGTACACCCTTCTGATCACCCATTATCGTCAAAAATTGAACTTTACATTTGATAAGATTAAAGCTTCTCAAAAAGCAATAAACCGTCTTCGTGAATTAAATCGCAGACTAAATAATATTTCCTTAGAATCCGGTGAAGATATTTCTAAAATGACAAATTTAATGCTACAGAATTTTAATGATAGATTGGCGGATGACTTAAATATTTCCGGTGCATTGGGTGAGGTTTTTATATGGGTAAATAAGTTGTTTGCTCTTATTGATAAACAGAAATTGTCTGCCGAGTCTGCTCAAAGTGGTATCAAGGCTTTTAAAAAAATTGATGAGATCTTAGGTGTAATTGAACTTATTGATGAACCACTTTCTGAAGATATCGATCAATTAATTGTCGATCGAAAACAGGCCAGAGCTGATAAGAACTGGGCATTGGCAGATGAAATCCGTGACAAATTGGATGGGTTGAATATCATCCTGGAGGATACCCCTCAAGGTACTATCTGGAAGAAAAAGACCTGATGTTGTAATTCTTACCACCCAAGTTAATATTTATATTTACTTATTTATGGTTAAAAAATTTATTAAAATATTTTTGATTGGCGTTGGTATTTTTTGGATATGTATACAAACAATGTATGCCCAAATAGTTCAGCCGGTGCATATTCAGGAATTAGAAAATCACCGGAATGATATTATCCCATATTCTGAAATTGATCGCCAGGTTACTATGCAGCCTCAAAATCGTATTCGTTCAAGAAACTTAACTTCCGAGATAATTGGCTACCTGCCTTACTGGATGTACAGTGCTTATCCTGATTTGAGATATGATTTGCTTACTCAGATAAATTATTTTTCAGCAGAACTAAACCAATATGGTGATATAATAAACTCACACAACTGGGCCAATTTAGGGCTTATTGAATATGCACAATCACAGGGTGTTAAAGTGAAATTGACTGCCGTTTTATTTGATGCCGATGAATTGACAGTCTTACTTAGTAGTGTAGTCAATCGTCAAAATGCCATTGATAATCTTTTGACTGCAGTTGCTGAGGTAAATGCAGATGGTGTTGATATTGACTTTGAAACACTTCCATTACATCAGCGCGAAAATCTCGTAATATTTATGACAGATTTGGTAGAAACATTCCATTCGCAGATTCCAGAATCAATTGTTACAATGGCCACACCTCCAGTAGATTGGAGTGGGGCCTGGGATTACAATAGTCTTGCCAATATTACAGATGGGTTATTTATCATGGGGTATAACTATCATTGGTCAGGCAGCGGATCTGCAGGTCCAGTCAGCCCTTTAGGTGGATTCTATTATGACTTGGAGTATACAGTAGACGACTATCTTTATTATACGAATAATAATTCTGAAAAATTGATATTGGGATTGCCATATTTTGGTTATGACTGGCCAGTTGAAAATGATATAATGTATTCGTTTACAACCGGTATTGCCTCTTCAAGAACGTATTCATCCGTCCGGGAGTTAGCATCTATTCATAGTTATGTTTGGGATGAGTCATCTAATTCACAATGGATTCCCTATTTTAACGATCAGTGGAGGCAATGTTGGTATGATGACAGCCTTAGCCTTTCAGAAAAGTATATATTTGCTAATGATCGCCAGCTGTCTGGTATTGGGATTTGGGCTTTGGGTTATGATGATGGATTTGAAGATTTATGGGGAGCGTTGGAGGCGCAATTTAGTGGATGTGAATCAACTGGTGATGTAAACCTAGACGGATCACTTGATATTTTGGATATTATCATGATGATAGCAAATATTCTTGAAGGTTTGACATTATCAGAAACACAATATTGTCAGGGGGATATTAATTCTGATTCTATAATTGATATTACTGATATTATCATTATTATCAGCTTGATATTAGATTCTTAATTTCGCATATATCGGCCTAACTTGACCTTTTGGTTTTGATATCAAATAGCGACGCAATTTACTGCCTGAATTTTCAATAAATAATCTTACCAAAATAATAATTTAATTTTCAAATCTTCATTGCATGATAATTATTTATTGCCCTACATTATTGGGCTCTGCATTGCGTTGATTTTATCAATTTGCATAATATGCCATTGTAGCTCAGTTGGCCAGAGCGGCTGATTTGTAATCAGCGGGTCGGGGGTTCGAATCCCTCCAATGGCTCACGTTTTTTAGAATATAATTTTATGGGGTCGGTGGCCGAGTGGTCAATGGCAGCAGACTGTAAATCTGCCGGCGTAACGCCTACGGTGGTTCAAATCCATCCCGGCCCACCATTAAGCGGGAGTAGCTCAGTTGGTAGAGCATCAGCCTTCCAAGCTGAGGGTCGTGGGTTCGAGTCTCATCTCCCGCTCACTGGCCTACATAGCTCAGTGGTAGAGCACTTCCTTGGTAAGGAAGAGGTCACCAGTTCAAGTCTGGTTGTAGGCTCATAATAGAGTCGATATAAAACAGATAAATTTTTTAATACTTTCGGAGGCTACAAGAAAATGGCAAAGGCAAAATTTGAAAGAACCAAACCGCATGTTAACGTTGGCACAATAGGCCACGTTGATCATGGTAAAACGACCTTAACAGCGGCAATCACCAAGGTGTTGGCTGTAGATGGTTTGGCTGAAATAACAGATTTTGATCAAATCGATAACGCTCCAGAGGAGCGTGAGAGAGGGATCACTATAAATACCGCACATGTTGAGTATGAGACAGTTAATCGTCACTATGCTCACGTAGATTGTCCTGGTCACGCTGATTATATTAAGAACATGATAACCGGTGCAGCTCAGATGGATGGAGCAATCCTTGTAGTGGCTGCAACGGATGGTCCAATGCAGCAAACCAGAGAACATTTACTCCTTGCTCGTCAGGTAAACGTTCCATCTATTGTAATTTACATGAATAAGGTTGATCAGGTAGATGATGAAGAGCTTCTTGACCTTGTTGAAATGGAATTAAGAGAATTACTTGATGAATATGGATTTCCTGGTGATGATACACCTATTATCCGAGGTTCAGCATTGAACGCCCTTAATGGTGATGCAGGTGCTGATGCATCAATTACAGAATTGATGGAAGCAGTTGATACGTATATTCCACAACCAGCACGCGAAGTAGATAAACCATTTCTAATGCCAGTTGAGGATGTATTTTCAATTACGGGAAGAGGGACAGTAGCAACGGGAAGAATTGAGCGCGGAATAATTAAAGTAGGTGAGGCAGTCGAATTGGTTGGAATGGGATCTGATTTAAAATCTGTATGTACTGGAGTAGAGATGTTCCGTAAGATACTTGATGAAGGTCAGGCAGGAGATAATGCAGGTTTGCTTCTTCGCGGTATAGACAAGGATGATATAAGTCGCGGAATGGTAATAGCCAAACCGGGAGTTATAACTCCCCACACATACTTTGTGGCAAAGATTTATGTATTGAAGAAAGAAGAGGGTGGTCGCCACACACCATTTTTTAAAGGGTATCGTCCACAGTTTTACTTCCGTACCACAGATGTGACAGGCGAAGTATTCTTACCGGAAGGAACAGAGATGGTCATGCCTGGTGATAACGTGACACTTAAGATAAGACTGATAACCCCCATTGCCATGGAGAGTGAACTTAGATTTGCTATTCGTGAAGGTGGTAGGACTGTTGGTGCTGGTGTCGTAACTGAAATTATTGAATAAGGTAGATAACGGTGGCTGGAAACAGTAAAAGGAATATTATTTCATTAGCTTGCCAGGATTGTAAGAGAAAAAACTATTCTGTGACAAAAAATAAACGTCTCCATCCAGAGAGAGTAGAGTACGTCAAATATTGTCGCTGGTGTAAGAAACATACACCACATAAAGAATCAAAATAATTTTTCTGTATTACGTAGGTGAGTAGTTCAATTGGTAGAGCATCGGCCTCCAAAGCCGGGAGTTGAGGGTTCGAGTCCTTCCTCACCTGCAAGCTGTAAGGGATGATCAATTAAACCTAACAAATTCATGGAGCTTCTAGAAAAATGATAGATAAAATCAGCAAATATTATAATAGTGTTTGGCTGGAGATGAAAAAGGTATCATGGCTCACAAAAGATGAGCTGGTGTCTTCATCGCTGGTAGTTGGTGTCTTTTCTGTGATAGTCGCAATATTTCTGTTTTTTGTAGATTTTGGACTTACAGAGCTCATGTCACGGTTACTCGGAGGAAAATAGTCTGTAATCATGGAATGGTATTCTCTAAGAGTAATATCCGGCAAAGAGAAAAAAGCTGAAGAGGCTATTTTTCAGTCAGCTGAAGATTTCAAAATTTCTGAGATGATCCAGGAGATTTTTGTACCCACAGAGAAAGTTGTTGATATGAGGGGCAATAAAAAACGTATAAGGGAAAAAATGTTTTTCCCCGGTTATGTGCTCATCCGGATGGAGCTGACAAGAGAATCCAGATATGTCATCGAGAATACTCAACATGTTCTCAGTTTTATTGGGACAAAAAACGCCCCAGTCCCTCTTCGTGACGATGAAATTTCCCGTATTATGGGTGAAGTAAGCAAGAAGGAAGGGAAAGAAGTTTTAGCAAATCCTTTCAATGTTGGGGATGCAGTAAAGGTTATTGATGGCCCATTTCTTGAATTTGCAGGATTTGTTGAAGAAGTAAATGAAGATAAGCAGAAGGTAAAAGTGACGGTATCCATTTTTGGTCGTCCCACGCCTCTGGAATTAGATTTTTATCAGGTAGAATTGGAGAAATAAAAGGTTATGGCAAAGAAGGTTATCGGGTTTATAAAATTACAGATTCCAGCAGGGAAAGCAAACCCAGCACCTCCTGTTGGACCAGCGCTTGGTCAGCATGGTGTAAATATTATGGAATTCTGTAAAGGATTTAACGCCAAAACTCAAGATAAAATGGGTTCGATCATTCCAGTAGAGATTACAGTTTATGCAGACCGCTCATTTAGTTTTATTACAAAAACACCACCAGTTCCGACTCTATTAATAGATGCTGCAAAAATTAAACAGGGTTCTGGCGAGCCCAATCGTGAAAAGGTAGGGACAGTAACTTCAGAGCAGGTAAAATCAATCGCTGAATTGAAAATGCCCGATCTTAATACCACTAAAATAGAATCCGCGATGAGAATGGTCGAAGGAACCGCTCGAAGCATGGGAATCATTGTCGAAGGATAGTTTGATATGAGTAAAAATAAAAAATATGCAGATAACCTTAAAAAGGTTGACAGATTTAAAGAATATGAATTGGTTGATGCAGTCACGCTCCTAAAAGATTTTGATCATGTAAAATTTGATGAAACTGTTGATATCGCCGTAAATCTAGGTGTAAATCCACGACATGCTGATCAAGTTGTGCGTGGCACCGTATCTCTTCCACATGGAACGGGAAAGGATGTAAGAGTCCTCGTGTTCGCCAAGGGTGAAAAGGTAACTGAAGCTGAAGAAGCTGGTGCTGATTATGTTGGAGCAGATGATTTTGTTACCAAAATTCAGGGCGGTTGGACAGATATTGATGTGATAGTCGCCACACCTGATATGATGGGAGTAGTTGGAAAGCTTGGCCGAATTCTTGGTCCCCGTGGCCTTATGCCGAATCCAAAATCAGGCACTGTCACCATGGACGTTAGTAAAGCCGTTAAAGAAGTTAAGGCTGGTAAGATTGAATTCCGGGTTGATAAGAATGGTTCAATCCATGCAGGAATTGGGAAAATGTCTTTTAGTATAGATCAACTAGTTGATAACACCAGAACTATAATGGATTCACTTATTAAGCTCAAGCCTGCATCTGTAAAGGGTGCTTACTTGTTAAAGGTCACTTTATCTTCTACTATGAGTCCTGGAATTAAAATTGACAAAACGTCGCTAACACAATAGGATCAATAATGCCCACTCCTCAAAAAGCACAAGTTATCGAAGAAATTCAAAATAAATTTGAAAATAGTTCTGGAATTTATTTCACAAATTACCAGGGAATTGATGTTGGTCAGATGACCAAATTACGTGACAAATTTCGCGAGAACAATGTTGAATTTAAAGTTACAAAAAATACTTTAACGGCAATAGGTGCAAAAAATGCAGGATTCGATGGTATAGAGGAAATTCTTAATGGCATGGTTGGAATCGCCTATTCCTCAGATGATCCTACTGCTCCGGCAAGAGTAATTAAAAAATTTATAGAAGGCAAAGGCAATTTAGATGTATTGGGAATATTATTTGAGGGGCAGTTATATGGCTCCGATAAATATTTAGAATTTGCCGATCTGCCAACAAGGGAAGAATTATTAGCAAAGCTGCTGGCAGGGTTGAATTATCCTATGAGCAAACTTGCAATGACACTGGGTGGTGCGATGACAAAGCTGACTCGTACATTGACCAGTTTAAAAGAAACTAAAGCTTAATATAACCTCAGGAGTAAAAATAGAAATGGCTGAAATCACAAGAGAAAATGTTCTGCAATATCTGGAAACTGCAAATATGTTGGAGATATCTGCTCTTATAACTGATATTGAAGATAAATTTGGAGTAACTGCTGCGGCACCTGTTGCTGTTGCTGCTGGTCCTGCTGGAGATGCAGGGGCTGTTGCTGAAGAGCAAACTGAATTTGATGTTGTACTTGAATCGTTTGGTGAGAAAAAAATTAATGTCATCAAAGTAATTCGTACCATTACATCATTGGGATTAAAGGAAGCAAAAGAGCTTGTTGACGGTGCCCCTTCACAAATAAAAGAAGCAGTATCAAAAGCAGAAGCAGAAGAAATAAAAGGAAAGCTTGAGGAGGCTGGAGCAACTGTCAACCTTAAGTAGATCAGTAAAACTATCTTCTATATACCTCGTTATTAACTACCAAAAAGTAAATCTTAAAGGAGGGATTCGCCTTGATAGTGAACTCCACCCAAAACACTGAACGTGTTAGTTTTTCCAATGTGGAAAATATCGTTGAAGCGCCGGATCTTCTGGCAATTCAATTACAGTCTTACGAAGATTTTCTTCAGGAAAATGTACTGGTCGAGAAAAGAAGGAGCCAGGGTCTTGAAGCGGTATTTCGTGGCATGTTTCCAGTTGAAGACACCCATAAAAACTATGTACTGGAGTACAAATATTACTATCTAGGTCTCCCAAAATATACCGTTAAGGAATGTTTGGAGAGACGCATATCTTATACAGTTGCGTTGAAAGTACGTCTTATTTTGAATATTACAGATGAAGACGATCGTAGTAAATACGTGCAAAGCATTGAACAGGATGTGTTTTTTGGTAATATCCCTTATATGACCGATCGGGGAACTTTTATTATCAATGGCGCTGAACGGGTAATTGTCAGTCAGCTGCAAAGATCGCCAGGTGTATTCTTTGATCAGAATTTTCATCCAAACGGAACCAAAATATATAAAGCACGAATAATTCCATTTCGTGGTTCATGGGTTGATTTCACAACTGATATATATGACTGTATATATTGTATTATTGATAGACGTAGGAAATTTCCAGCGACACTTCTACTTCGTGCGATTGGCTTTTCGAGCAATAAAGATATCTTCGCTGCATTTGGACTTGTTCGTGAATTAGATTTAACAAAATTAAGAAAACTTCTTAATACTAAATCACCAAAGCTGCTTGAAGATATTGTTGATAAGAATACCGGTGAGATTCTCTTCGAGGTTGATACTCCTATTACTGAAGTAGTAATAGATCAACTTGAAGAAGCAGGTATAGAAAAGGTTGAAATTGCCCATTCCAGAGATGAAATGGCAATTGAGATGCTCGCAAATACTCTCGAAAAAGACCCTACAGAAGCCACTGAGGATGCATTATTGCTACTCTATGAGCACCTGAGGTCTGGTGAAGCTCCCAACTTCGAAATTGCTCAGAAATTTGTGGAAAAAATGTTCTTCTCTACAAAAAAATATGATCTTGGTAAAGTTGGCCGATACCGAATAAACAAAAAATTTAATCTAAAAAAACCAATCGATGAACCTGTTCTAACCCGGGATGATTTCATCAGTGTATTCACCTATCTTATGTCCATGAGAAAGGGTGAAGTGGGACCAGATGATATCGATCATCTGGGGAATCGAAGGGTTCGGACCGTTGGTGAGCAGTTAGCAAATCAATTCAGTATCTCTCTCAGCAGGATGCATAGAACAATTCGCGAAAGAATGAACCAACGTGAAGCAGAGAGTCTGACTCCACAGGATTTGATCAGTTCCAGGATTGTATCGACCGTTCTGAACACATTCTTTGGTACCAGTCAGCTCTCACAGTTTATGGATCAGACAAATCCATTATCTGAAATTACCCACAAAAGAAGAATGTCATCGTTAGGACCTGGCGGGCTGACCCGTGAAAGGGCAGGTTTTGAGGTTCGAGATGTACACCATACACATTATGGGCGTTTATGTCCAATTGAGACACCTGAGGGTCCAAACATTGGTTTGATCAGTTCACTTGCAACTCATGCTGTAGTCAATAATCTTGGATTTATTGAATCTCCATATAGAGTAATAAAGCATGATACTGATAATGAATATCAAATAACAAATGACATTGAATTTTTATCCGCAGATGATGAGGACCGCTCTCTCATTGCCCAGGCTAAAGAATCTAAGGAAAATGGAAAATTTATTGATGAACAGATTAGAGCTAGAAAGGGTGATGATTTTCCAATAGTGTCTTCAAACCAAATCGAATATTTGGATGTTTCTCCCAACCAGATTGTAAGTATTTCTGCTGCATTGATTCCCTTCCTTGAACATGACGATGCCAACCGGGCATTGATGGGATCAAATATGATGAGGCAGGCAACGCCGTTATTGCGTCCTGAAACGCCTATTGTAGGTACTGGTTTGGAGTCTAAGGTTGCCAGAGACTCAAGGTCGGCATTGTTTTCCAACATTGAAGGTGTGGTGGAGGAAGTTGAAGCGAATAAGATTATCATTAGAACACATACAGAACCAGATGAGTTACGCCTGGTACAGGATGAAGAACTAGTAGAGTTTAAATTAAATAAATTTTTACGAACAAACCAGAATACCTGTATAAACCAGAAACCCAGAGTACTTCCAAAGCAGGAAATAAAATTATCAGACTGTCTTGCTGATGGTGCTTCAACAGAAATGGGTGAATTGGCTCTTGGTCGTAACCTGAAAGTGGCATTTATGCCATGGAGGGGTTACAATTTTGAAGATGCCATCATCATTAATGAAAAACTTGTTACCGAGGATGTTTTTACTTCAATACATATGAAAGAATTTGAAGTAGAGATTCGTGATACACGACGTGGTGAGGAAGAACTTACAAACGAAATTCCAAATGTAGGTGAGGAAGCAACCAAGAATCTTGATGAACGTGGAATCATAAGAATCGGCGCTGAAGTACGACCGGGTGATATTATAGTTGGTAAAGTAACCCCAAAAGGTGAAACTGACCCCACTCCTGAAGAAAAATTACTCCGTGCCATATTTGGTGAAAAAGCCGGTGATGTAAAGGATGCTTCAAAGAGATGCCCTGCTGGGGTACATGGTGTAATTGTCGAGACGCAGCTTTTTGAGAGGAAAAGTGTAGCCATTAGATCTGAAGAAAAGGCATTGATTAGAACTCTGCAGCGTCAAGCACGTGACAGCAGAGTAAAATTGATGACCAAGCGGGATGAATTACTAAATGGATTACTCATTGGAAAAACATCTGGTGGAATCAGAAGTGCACTCGATAATAAAACACTTATCAAAGCAAAAACTTTATTGACTAAATCCAGGGTGGATAGTCTTGGATTTGACCGTATTTCATTGAAGTCACCTTGGGTAGAAGACCCGGTTATTTGGAATAATATTCTTAAAGTCTGGGAAAATTATCAAAGAAATCTCAGACAGCTTGAGGAGACACTGGAATCAAGTGTTTATAAATTAAAAGTTGGGGATGATCTTCAGCAGGGTGTGATGAAACTTGCAAAAGTCTATGTCGGTCAGAAAAGAAAAGTATCTGTCGGTGATAAAATGGCCGGCAGGCATGGTAACAAAGGTATTGTGTCTATTATAGTACCTGATGAAGACATGCCGTTTATGAAAGATGGGACTACCGTTGATATTATACTCAATCCATTGGGTGTACCTTCAAGAATGAATCTGGGGCAGCTATATGAAACCATGTTAGGCTGGGCAGGTTACAAATTGAATAAGAAATATTCTACACCAGTATTTGATGGGGCTACGCATAAAGATGTCCAGAAGGAACTCGCCGATGCAGGGCTTCCCATCGATGGGAAAGTAGAATTATGGGATGGCAGAACTGGAGAGAAAATTAAGGATAAAGTAGCTGTTGGTGTGATTTATATGTTGAAGCTCTCTCACCAAGTAGATGATAAAATGCATGCTCGCTCTACGGGTCCATACTCGCTGATAACTCAGCAGCCTCTTGGCGGTAAAGCTCAGTCGGGTGGACAGCGGTTTGGTGAAATGGAAGTGTGGGCGCTGGAAGCATATGGAGCGGCTTATACGCTTCAGGAAATTCTAACTGTGAAGTCTGATGATGTTGATGGTCGTACACGGCTGTATAACACATTGGTTCGCGGAGAGAATCCTCCTAACTCAAATATACCTGAGTCTTTTAATGTTCTCGTTAGAGAGCTTGAAGGCTTAGGTCTAAATGTTGTTCTTGATTAATAAAAATTTGGAGAAATAGTTTTGCCATTTTCAAGCTTTGCGTCTCGTAAATCGAATTCATTCACCTCAATAACTATCGGGCTTGCATCACCTGAACAGATACTGGATAAATCCTATGGCGAAGTATTAAAACCGGAAACTATTAATTACCGGTCATACAAACCAGAGAAGGATGGATTGTTTTGCGAAAAAATATTTGGTCCTGTGAAGGACTGGGAATGTCATTGTGGAAAGTATAAACGAATCCGCTATCGCGGAATAGTTTGTGATAGATGCGGTGTTGAAGTAACAAGAAAAACGGTAAGGCGAGAAAGAACTGGCCATATCACTTTGGCCGTACCAGTTGTCCATATTTGGTTTTTAAGATCCATTCCAAGTAAAATAAGTTATCTCTTAGGGTATACTACAAAGCAGTTGGAATCAATTGCCTACTATGAAAAATTTGTAATATTGCACCCCGGTGAATCTGGTAGGAAATATGGTGAGTTAATTAATGAGCAGGAATACCTTGAGCTAGATACGGAATTTGGAATAGACACCGTTTCCGAAGACGATATTGAAGAAGATAATTTCTTTTATGCAGAGATGGGTGGCGAAGCTATCCGAAGGTTGCTTATAGACTTGGGAATCACTCAGACTATCGAGGAGTTATCCCTTGAGCTAAAAGCGGTTAAAATTTCCAATCAGAAAAAAGAAAACATTTTAAAACGCCTGCGGGTTTTAAAGCAATTTGACCCAAGAATTGAGAAAAAAGTCAACAATAGACCTGAATGGATGGTGATCACCATACTTCCTGTTATTCCGCCTGAACTGAGGCCCTTGGTGCCCTTGGATGGTGGCCGTTTTGCAGCATCCGATTTAAATGACTTATATAGACGTGTTATTATAAGAAATAACCGCCTCAAACAATTGATGGATATAAAAGCTCCTGATGTGATTCTTAGAAATGAGAAAAGAATGCTTCAGGAAGCAGTGGATGCTCTGCTCGATAACAGCAGGCTCCAGTCCGCCGTGAGAAGTGGTACAAGAAGACCACTAAAATCCTTAAGTGATTCACTCAAAGGGAAATCAGGTAGATTCAGACAGAATTTGCTTGGTAAGCGAGTTGATTATTCTGGTAGATCTGTGATTGTTGTTGGCCCTGAATTAAAGCTACATCAATGTGGCCTACCGAAAGATATGTCAATCGAATTGTTTAAACCAATTGTGATCCGCGAACTAATTGAACGAGGTTATACTCGGACTCCGCGAAGTGCTAAGATGATGGTTGAACGAGGAGCAAAGGAAGTATATCATGTATTGGATTATGTAGTCAGGGATCATCCAATATTATTAAACAGGGCTCCTACACTTCATAGATTGGGTATTCAGGCATTCCAACCCGTACTGGTTGATGGTAGAGCAATTAAGCTCCACCCGCTGGTATGCGCTGCATTTAATGCTGACTTTGATGGTGATCAAATGGCTGTTCATATTCCACTGTCATCCGAGGCAAAAATGGAAGCATGGCTTCTCATGTTATCAAGTCATAATATTCTTCATCCCGCCAATGGTAAGCCTATTGCAATTCCGTCACAGGATATGGTATTGGGTATTTACTACTTGACTAGGCCAAAGAAAGGACTGAAAGGTGAGGGTACTATTATATCCTCCTACCATGAAGCCTTCCTTGCTGTTGACAATGATGAATTGGACGTGCATACTGTTGTTAATTTCAGACGAGATGGAAAACTGATTAAAAATACAACTATTGGCAGGATTATGTTTAACAGCATTTTCCCAGATGGTATGGAATATTTTGACTTTATTATCAGCAAAAAGAAACTTGAGCAAATTGTATTCTTATGTTATAAAATCACAGGCAATCATAAAACGGTTGTATTTCTCGATAAACTGAAAAACCTTGGTTTCGAATATGCCTATAAAAGTGGTGTCTCGATTGCAATTTCTGATATTCATATCCCTGATAGAAAACATGTAATCATTGAAAAAGCAGATAAAGAAGTCGACAGCATACAAGACAAATTTGACAATCAGATACTCACTGAGGGCGAAAGATACAACAAGATTATTGATATCTGGACCCATACTACACAAGAAGTTGCTAGTGAAATGTTTGGTGAATTAGAGAAGGATCGTGACGGTTTCAATCCCCTGTATATGATGGCGGATTCTGGTGCCCGCGGTAGTCAGGATCAGATCAAGCAGCTGGCCGGTATGAGAGGGTTGATGGCGAAACCAAAAAAGAGTATGACTGGTTCGTCTGGTGAGATTATCGAAAATCCAATCAAATCAAACTTTAAAGAGGGTCTTTCTGTATTTGAATATTTTATATCAACTCACGGGGCAAGAAAAGGTTTAGCAGATACGGCTTTAAAAACTGCTGATGCCGGGTATCTCACTCGTAGGTTAGTGGATGTTGCACAGGATTTGACAATTTCTATGGATGATTGCGGAACCATTCAGGGTACTCTTATGGAGGACCTGAAAGAAGGTGAAGAAATCATAGAACCTTTGTCTGATAGAATTTATGGCCGGACAATATTGGAGCCCGTGATTGATCCAATTGATGGCACAATGTTAGTCGATGCAAATGAAATGGTTGATCTTAATATTATTGATAAAATTATGGTCAGTAATGTATTTCAGGTGAAAGTTCGTTCAATCCTAACTTGTGCTGCTGAAACTGGTATATGTGCAAAATGTTATGGTTTAAACCTTGCTTCAAATAAACCGGCTATTATGGGAGATGTTGTTGGAATTATGGCTGCACAATCCATTGGTGAACCTGGTACGCAGCTGACCTTGAGAACTTTCCATATTGGTGGTACAGCTTCTAGAATTGTTGAGCAGTCAGAAATGAGATCTAGAAAACCTGGAAAAATTGTCTATAATGATTTGATGAACATAGTTTTGGTAACTGATGAAAATGGCGAAAGTTATTTTGTATCTACTGTTAGAAACGGTAAAATCGAATTACAAGATAAGGACGGCCGCGCCCTATCAAATTATATGATACCTTACGGAGCAAAAGTATTTGTAAAAGATAATGAAAAAATCAAACCCAATCAGGTGCTATTCTCATGGGATCCGTATACTGATGTGATTCTTTCAAGAGCCGATGGTTTGGTAAGATTCAGAGATATGATCGAAAATGAAACTTTTGTTGAGGAAGCAGTCGAGGGTGGCAAAAAGATGATGGTCATCACTGAATCCAGAAACAGAAATTTAAATCCTCACATTGAAATCGAAAGTCTTACAGATTCTACTAAAGGTAGCGGAATGTCCGTATTGCCGGTAAAGGCAACAATTATTGTTAAAGATGGACAGGAAGTTAAGGAAGGTGAAGTGATTGTTAAGATTTCCCGTGAAGCAGGGAAAACTAGGGATATCACTGGTGGTCTTCCTAGGATTGCAGAATTATTTGAAGCTAGAAAACCTTCTAATCCTGCCGTAATTGCAGAAATCGATGGGCATATCAAATTCGGAAAGATTCGAAGGGGTATCCGGGAGATTATTGTTAAAAGCGCCACAGGGGAAGAGAAGAGCTATAAAATCCCATATGGTAAACATATCATTGTTCATGATGATGATTTTGTTGTTGCAGGGAATAGGCTTTGTGAAGGAGCTGTATCACCTCAAGATATTCTGGCAATTAGAGGTGCTTCGAAAGTACAGGAATATCTCGTTGACCAAATTCAGGAGGTATACAGACTTCAGGGTGTATCTATTAATGACAAGCATATCGAAGTAATTGTTCGTCAGATGATGCAAAAAGTTGAAATTCAAGATCCGGGAAATGCAGATTATCTACCTGGTGATCGTATAAACAGATTTGCAGTTTTAAAAACCAATCAAGAAATAATGGATAAAAGCATTATTCAAACAATTGGCAACTCAGACTACGAAGTAGGTGATCTTGTTACCAATCAAAATATTGATGACATTAATGAAGAACTTGCCGAACAAGGCAAGGAATTAATTGAAGCTGAACCAGCACAGGCAGCAACATTTAAACCGCTATTATTGGGAATAACAAGAGCTTCATTAAATACCGATAGTTTTATATCTGCAGCCTCGTTCCAGGAAACTACCAGAGTTCTAACCGATGCAGCTGTTCAGGGTAAGACAGATTATCTCAGAGGATTAAAAGAGAATGTTATTATTGGTCGATTAATTCCTGCAGGAACAGGGGCATCAGACAATCTTAACATTGAAACACGGAAAAAAGAGAGTGAAACACCGGATGCAGAAATTGCTAATCCAGAAGAGAGTATTTCACAATTAATATGAAAATTATGTTTGCCTTAAAAAGAGTAAACATGTTAATTTAATAGGCTTTTTTGGAGTCAATAATGCCCACGATAAATCAACTAGTAAGAAAAGGTCGGAAGAAACAGTTTAAAAAGAATAAAGTCCCAGCTTTAAAGGGATGTCCCCAAAAGCGGGGCGTGTGTACTCGTGTGTACACTACAACACCTAAAAAACCAAATTCTGCCTTAAGAAAAGTAGCGCGTGTAAGATTATCAAATGGATTTGAAGTTACAGCTTATATACCTGGAGAAGGTCACAACTTGCAAGAGCACTCAATCGTAATGATTGAAGGTGGAAGGGTGAAGGATCTTCCAGGTGTTCGTTATCACATAATTCGTGGTGTATTGGATCCTTCAGGAGTTGAAGGTAGAAGAACAAGTCGATCACGTTACGGAACAAAGAAACCAAAGGCTTAAATTAATTTATGCGAAGAAGAAGACCAGAGAGAAGACAAATATTACCAGATCCGGTCTATAATGACCTGGTCGCAGCAAAATTTATAAATAATATTATGGAGCAGGGTAAGAAAAGTATCGCTGAGAGAATTTTCTACGATTCCATAAAAATTATCGAATCCAAAACGAAGGAAAATGGAATCGAATTATTTAAAAAGGCACTTAGCAATGTGGCTCCATTTCTTGAGGTGAAGTCAAAGCGAATTGGTGGTGCTACATATCAAGTTCCCACGGAAGTGCCTGAAGGCAGAAAGATGGCATTGGCGATGAGATGGTTGATTTCATTTGCCAGATCAAGAAAAGGCAGAACTATGGCCGACCGTCTTGCTGCCGAAATGATTGCAGCATCGAATAGTGAAGGTGGTGCAGTTAAAAAAAGAGAAGACACCCATAAAATGGCAGAAGCAAATAAGGCTTTTGCACATTTTGGCCGATAAAGCACAGGTACAATGCAAAACATCCCTTTAAAACACGTTAGAAACATTGGTATTATGGCTCATATTGACGCCGGTAAAACCACAACAACCGAACGTATTCTATACTACACAGGACGTACACATCGACTTGGCGAAGTTCACGAAGGTGCTGCTACGATGGACTGGATGGATCAGGAGCGTGAAAGAGGTATTACTATTACCTCGGCAGCAACTACCTGTTTCTGGAAAGGGAACCGTGTAAATATTATTGATACCCCTGGGCATGTTGATTTTACTATTGAGGTTGAAAGATCTCTGAGAGTGCTTGATGGAGCAATTGCTCTGTTTTGTGCTGTCGGTGGTGTTGAGCCTCAGTCCGAAACTGTTTGGAGGCAGGCAGACAGGTATAACGTTCCGCGCATCGCATTTGTGAATAAGATGGATCGTACCGGTGCTGATTTTTATAAAGTATTAGATATGCTCAAGGAAAGATTAAAGACAAATCCTGTCCCAATTGTACTTCCGATCGGAGCAGGGGATTTGTTTGCCGGTCTTATTGATTTGGTTAAGATGGAGGCGATCCTTTATACTTCTGACGATGGATCAAATTTTGAATATAGTGAAATTCCTGTCGATATGAAGGAAATAGCTGATAAATGGCATCTCCGTTTACTCGAAGAGGTAGCGTCATATGATGAACATCTCATGGAGAAGTACCTAAATGATGAAGATATCTTAGCCGATGAAATAAAATCTGCTATCCGAAAAGCTTGCATTGATGGATCAATGATTCCAACGCTTGTTGGATCGGCATTTAAAAATAAGGGTGTTCAGAGACTTCTTGATTCAGTCATCGATTTTCTCCCATCACCGTTGGATGTGGGTGAAGTAACTGGTTGTGACGAAGATGATCCTTCTAAAGTATTAACCAGAAATCCTGATGATAATACTCCATTTTCAGCTCTTGCTTTTAAGATAATGACCGACCCCTATGTAGGAAGGCTAACTTTTTTCAGAGTATATTCCGGTGAAGTAATAAAGGGTTCAGTAATTTATAATCCCAATACCGGAAAAAAGGAGCGTGTTGGGAGGCTCATGCTTATGCATGCTGATAAAAGAGAAGACAGAACTCGAATCACTACCGGTGAAATTGCAGCAATTGTCGGATTGAAAAATACAAAAACAGGACACACACTTTGTGATGTGGCAAATCCAATTGTTTTGGAGTCAATGGAGTTTCCAGAGCCGGTTATTTCGATTGCTGTTGAACCGCGGGCTAAAGACGATCAGCAGAATCTCTCTATAGCACTGGTAAAACTTTCTGAGGAAGACCCTACATTTCGTATGCATACTGATGATGAAACGGGTCAGACAATAATTTCAGGAATGGGTGAATTACATCTGGAAATTATTGTAGATCGTCTAAAAAGAGAATTTAATGTAGATGTGCATATCGGAACACCGCAGGTTGCATATAAAGAATCCGTGACTAAAAAAGTCGAAGATTTTGAATCAAAATTTATCAGACAGTCCGGTGGTCGGGGTCAATATGGTCATGTTGTCATAACATTGGAGCCAAATGAACCCGGTAAAGGATATGAATTTATCGATAAAATCGTAGGTGGCGTGATTCCGCGTGAGTATATCCCAAAAGTGAGTAATGGTATTGTTGAGGCCATGAAAAATGGTATTCTTGCAGGATATCCTGTGGAAGATATAAAAGTCACATTAACATTTGGATCCTATCACGATGTTGATTCAAGTGAAATTGCTTTTAAAATTGCCGGATCCAAGGCTTTTAAGGGAGCGGCGTTAAAGGGTAATCCTGTTATTCTTGAACCCATGATGAGCCTTGAAATTGTAATGCCGGATGAATACCTGGGGTCTGTGATGGGCGATGTAACATCACGTCGGGGAAATATCAAGGGAATGGAGCAGAGAAATGATGCACAGGTCCTGAACTCAACAGTTCCTCTATCGGAGATGTTTGGTTATGCCACTGAACTCCGATCTATAACTCAGGGTAGAGCGGCGTTTACTATGCAGTTTTCTCATTATGCGAAGGCACCGGCATCCATTCAGGAAAGATTAATTGAAAGATTTCAAGGAAACGCTTAAGGCGTAAAAGGAGTAAATCCATGGCAAAGGCAAAATTTGAAAGAACCAAACCGCATGTTAACGTTGGCACAATAGGCCACGTTGATCATGGTAAAACGACCTTAACAGCGGCAATCACCAAGGTGTTGGCTGTAGATGGTTTGGCTGAAATAACAGATTTTGATCAAATCGATAACGCTCCAGAGGAGCGTGAGAGAGGGATCACTATAAATACCGCACATGTTGAGTATGAGACAGTTAATCGTCACTATGCTCACGTAGATTGTCCTGGTCACGCTGATTATATTAAGAACATGATAACCGGTGCAGCTCAGATGGATGGAGCAATCCTTGTAGTGGCTGCAACGGATGGTCCAATGCAGCAAACCAGAGAACATTTACTCCTTGCTCGTCAGGTAAACGTTCCATCTATTGTAATTTACATGAATAAGGTTGATCAGGTAGATGATGAAGAGCTTCTTGACCTTGTTGAAATGGAATTAAGAGAATTACTTGATGAATATGGATTTCCTGGTGATGATACACCTATTATCCGAGGTTCAGCATTGAACGCCCTTAATGGTGATGCAGGTGCTGATGCATCAATTACAGAATTGATGGAAGCAGTTGATACGTATATTCCACAACCAGCACGCGAAGTAGATAAACCATTTCTAATGCCAGTTGAGGATGTATTTTCAATTACGGGAAGAGGGACAGTAGCAACGGGAAGAATTGAGCGCGGAATAATTAAAGTAGGTGAGGCAGTCGAATTGGTTGGAATGGGATCTGATTTAAAATCTGTATGTACTGGAGTAGAGATGTTCCGTAAGATACTTGATGAAGGTCAGGCAGGAGATAATGCAGGTTTGCTTCTTCGCGGTATAGACAAGGATGATATAAGTCGCGGAATGGTAATAGCCAAACCGGGAGTTATAACTCCCCACACATACTTTGTGGCAAAGATTTATGTATTGAAGAAAGAAGAGGGTGGTCGCCACACACCATTTTTTAAAGGGTATCGTCCACAGTTTTACTTCCGTACCACAGATGTGACAGGCGAAGTATTCTTACCGGAAGGAACAGAGATGGTCATGCCTGGTGATAACGTGACACTTAAGATAAGACTGATAACCCCCATTGCCATGGAGAGTGAACTTAGATTTGCTATTCGTGAAGGTGGTAGGACTGTTGGTGCTGGTGTCGTAACTGAAATTATTGAATAAGGTAGATATAGAGTGTCACTGAATAAAATAAGAATTCGCCTCAAGGCATATGATCATATCCTTCTGGATAAATCGACGGAAAAAATCGTTAAGACTGCCAAGAATACAGGTGCAATCGTTTTGGGTCCTGTACCGTTACCAACTAAAAGAAGTATATATACTGTTAATAGATCTCCGTTTGTGGATAAAAAATCTAGAGAACAATTTCAAATAAAAGTTCATAAGAGAATTGTGGATATACTTAATTCAACATCAAAAACCGTTGACGCATTAATGAAATTAGATATGCCGGCGGGTGTAGACATTGAAATCAGGACTTAAGTGATGGCTAAAACAATGCTAATTGGTCGTAAAATTGGAATGACCAGGATATTTAATGAAATTGGACGAGATATTCCGGTAACTGTAGTTACCGCAGGTCCATGCACAGTTGTGCAAATAAAAAATGAAAAAAATGATGGTTACTCTGGGATCCAGATTGGATTTGAAAACAAGAAGGACAAACATACTACAAAACCATCAGCTGGCCACTTTAAAAAAGCAGGTGCTGAAAATAAAAGATACCTAAAAGAGTTTGTGCCTGAAAATGGCGATGAGTATTCCATCGGAGACAAAATCACGGTCGACTCTTTTGAAGTAGGCGATGATGTTGATGTGAGGGGGACATCTAAGGGTAAAGGTTTTGCTGGAGTCATGAAAAGACATGGATTTAGTGGCGGTCGCAAAACTCATGGTAAAAATAGTGTAATGAGGGCCGGTGGATCTGTCGGTGCGAGTGCTTCTCCATCCAGAATATTTCCTGGAATGAAAATGCCTGGCCGAATGGGTGGCAATACAGTTTGCACAAAAAATTTAACAATTGTCCGTATCGATTCCGATAACAATCAGCTATTTATCAAAGGCGCTGTTCCCGGGGGTAAAAACGGTGTATTGTTTATTACAAAATAAAGAATTATGAAGCTTAATATATTAAATCAATCCGGTAATAAAACTAAAAAGACAGTTGAAGTCTCGGATAGTGTATTTGGGATAGAGCCAAATACCCACTGCATTTACCTTGCCGTTAAAGCAGAGCTCGCTTCCCTACGACAGGGTACCTCCTCGAGTAAAACAAGAGGAGAGGTAAGTGGGAGTAATAAAAAACCTTGGAGGCAAAAAGGTACAGGCCGGTCACGTGTTGGATCCACTAGAAATCCTTCGCGAGTTCATGGTGGAGCTGCCTTTGGTCCAAAACCAAGGGAATACAATTTGAAAGTGAATAAAAAAGTAAAACGACTTGCTAGAATAAGTGCATTATCTGATAAAGCGGCAAATAATTCAATTATTATTGTTGATAATCTGAATTTCGACACTCCAAAAACAAAAGCAATCGTATCTTTAATTTCAAAATTAAAATTACAAAGTAAAAAAATAACTATTTTGGTTGATGAGTTGACTGAGAATTTGCATTTAGGGTCAAGAAATATAATGAATATTGCCTTGATTTCAGCTGATTCTGCTTCCACATATGATATTGTGGATTGTGATATCCTGCTTTTTGATCAATCTGGTATAGAATCTATTAATTCAAAATTATCAAATTAATTATGGCCTATTTAAAATCCGTGCTTATTGCACCCATACTTAGTGAAAAAAGTTCAAAATTAACTGAAACACTGAACAAGTATGTATTCAGAGTTAGTAAATCCGCCAATAAGCTTGAGATAAAAAGAGCTGTTGAAGAAAGATTTAACGTAAAGGTAAGTAATGTTGCCACAATCAATCAAAAAGGGAAAAAGAAATCCACCACTATTCGTAGCAACGGTAGAGTATTAAGAACATCTGGGTTTAGGTCTGATTGGAAAAAAGCAATTGTAACATTACCAAAAGATTTTACCATTGACCTCGTTGGTGGAGAATATTAAGAGTTATTATGCCAGTAAAAATCATTAAACCAAACACACCAGGACAGCGATTTAAAACCGTCCCGACATTTGAAGAAATTACTCGATCAAAACCAGAACGAAAGCTAACTGAAGCACTTAGGAAAACTGGTGGAAGAAATAATCAGGGTAGAATTACAAGTCGGCATCGTGGTGGTGGCCATAGACGAAGATATAGAATCATAGATTTTAAAAGAAATAAATTTGATGTTTCGGCTTCAGTTATTTCTATCGAATATGATCCAAATAGATCATCAAGAATTGCTCTTCTTGAGTATGAAGATGGTGAGAAGAGGTACATTCTTGCTCCTGATGGGGTTGGGGTAGGAACAAAAATTATTGCCAGTAATCTTAACACCCCTATTAAACCTGGTAATGCAACTTTGCTCATGAATATACCAGACGGTGTATTGGTTCATAATATTGAACTGAAGCCGGGTAAAGGTGGACAAATGGCCAGGTCTGCAGGAACCTATGCAAGAGTTATGGCAAAGGAATCAGGAATGGTTACTCTGAAACTCCCATCAGGCGAAATGAGAATGGTCTCTGAGAATTGTAAGGTTACTATTGGTGTTGTTGGAAATAAATCACATGAAAATATCAATTCAGGAAAAGCTGGAAGATCCAGGTGGTTGGGTCGCAGACCTAAAGTACGTGGTGTGGCTATGAACCCAGTTGATCATCCACATGGTGGCGGTGAAGGGAAAACATCAGGTGGTAGACACCCTGTAAGTCCTTGGGGAACACCAGCTAAAGGATATAAAACACGTAAAAAGAATCATCCTACAGATAAATATATTGTAAAGCGGAGAAAATAAGGTATGTCCCGATCGTTAAAAAAAGGTCCATTTATTGATCAGAAATTGATGAAGAAGATTAAGATTATGTCTGAATCAAAAAAGAAGCAGGTAATTAAAACTTGGTCAAGACGAAGTACAATTGGACCGCAATTCGTCGGTTTTACTTTTGCAGTTCACAATGGAAGAAAATTTATACCAATATATGTTACTGAAAACATGGTGGGTCACAAATTAGGTGAATTTTCGCCAACCAGAACATTTCACGGTCATTCCGGTGATAGGAAAAAAGGGTAAATAATGGAAGCCATTGCAATAGCAAAGCATATCAGACAGTCTCCAAAAAAGGTCCGGTTTGTCTTGGATGCTGTTAGGGGTAAAAAAGTAAACGAGGCTTTAAATACCCTGGAATTTATGAATAAAAAAGCCGCAGGCCATATTTTAAAAACATTAAAATCGGCAATAGCAAATATGTCGGTTAAATCCGATGAATATGATCATGAGTCACTTAAGATAAAAGAAGCTTTTGTTGATGAGGGGCCTGTGATGAAGAGATGGCGTGCCGCTGCCATGGGGCGAGCAACACAAATTCTAAAAAGAACTAGTCATTTAACAATTGTTATTACTGACGGCAAGAATTAGGGGATATATTGGGACAGAAAACAAATCCGATTGGTCTTAGGCTAGGAATAAATAAAACCTGGGATTCGATTTGGTTCGATGAAAAGAATTTTGCAGAAAAACTCCATGAAGATATACTACTTCGGAAGTACATAATAAGCCGTACAAAAAATGCAAGTGTATCAAAAGTACAAATAACAAGGACGCCTAAAAAAATTGTTGTCACTATCCACACAGCAAGACCAGGTATAGTAATTGGTCGCGGCGGAGCTGAAGTGGAAGCTTTGAAAAAAGATCTTAAAAAAATGGTCAGTGGAAATATTCAAGTAAATATTACCGAAGTAAAACGTCCGGGATTAAGTGCCGAGCTTGTTGGTCAAAATATTGCACAGCAACTTGTCAAGAAAGTTTCTTATAGACGGGCTGTCAAAAAAGCGATTCAATCCACAATGACAATGGGTGCCCTTGGTATCAGAATTCATGTAGGTGGACGGTTGGGCGGTGCAGAAATTGCCAGAAGCGAAACATTCAGGGATGGACGTGTTCCGCTGCATACACTACGAGCTGATATTGACTATGCTTTAGTTGAAGCAAATACAACATATGGTTTAATTGGTATAAAAGTTTGGATTTACCACGGTGAAATCCAAACAAAGAAATCAGGACGGCAGAATTAAATGTTAGCACCAAAAAAAATAAAATATAGAAAACCCCAAAAAGGTCGCATGAAAGGAATGGCTAAAGGTGGCGATTACGTTGCATTCGGCGCATTTGGACTTAAAGCACTTGAACCGGGTTGGATATCTAGCAGGCAGATTGAAGCGGGACGTGTGACCATTGCTAGGAAAGTTAGAAAACTTGGAAAAATGTGGATCAGAATATTCCCGCATAAATCAATAACTAAGAAACCTGCTGAAACTCGAATGGGAAAAGGTAAGGGTGCTCCTGAATACTGGGTTGCTGTTGTTAAACCAGGCAGGATATTATTCGAGGTAGATGGTGTTTCTGAGGCTGAGGCCGCAGAAGCATTTAGATTGTGTTCTCAGAAATTGCCAATTAAAACAAAATTGGTGAAGAGACGTGAGATAGGAGTATAATGTGAAGCGTCATGATTTGAAAGAACTGTCAAGGGCTGACTTGGAGACAAAGTTAATTGAAAATGAAGATGCACTTTTAAATTTGAGATTTCAAAAGGTGCTTCAACAACTTGAACATCCTCAGCAAATTAGACATCTTAGGCGTGAAATTGCTCAAATTAAAACCGTGATAAATGAATTTGAATTAAAAATTCGCGAGGAGATTTGAAGGAAATGGATACTGGAAGTAGAAAGATTCTTATCGGAAATGTCTTGGAATCAAATATGGACAAAACGGTAGTAGTTCAGGTTGCAAAAAGATTTGCGCATCCTGTTTATAAAAAATTGGTGACAAAAACAAGAAAATACTATGCGCATGATGAGTTGAATAAATGTCGTTTTGGTGATGTAGTCCGGATTATTGAATCAAAACCAATAAGTAAATTGAAAAGATGGCGTGTTCTTGACATTGAAAAGTCCGCGACACAGATATAAGCAGGTAAACTGATATGATTCAACAGGAAACAAGATTAAAAGTAGCGGATAATACCGGAGCAAAGGAAGTACTTTGTATCCGAGTATTAGGCGGTACTCGTAGAAAATATGCCCGTGTGGGTGACCAGATTGTGGTTTCGGTTAAAAAGGCGATTCCCGGTGGTATGATAAAAAAGGGTGATGTTGTTAAAGCAGTCGTTGTTCGTACTAAAAAAGAAATTAAAAGAAAAGATGGGTCTCATATCCGTTTTGATGATAATGCTGCAGTGCTACTGGATAACCAAATGGAACCTCGCGGTACCCGTGTTTTCGGTCCTGTTGCAAGAGAACTACGTGAAAGACAATATATGAAAATCGTTTCATTAGCCCCAGAGGTATTATAAATGAAAATACGAAAAGGCGATACTGTCCAGGTATTAACTGGAAGTGATAAAGGCAAGCAGGGTAGGGTGCTTAAAGTAGTTCCTAAAACAGAGAAACTGCTTGTAGAAGGTGTTAGAATGGTTAAGAAACATCTTAGACCTACGCAAGATACTCCTCAAGGCGGTATTCAGGAAAAGGAATCATTGATTCACTATTCTAATTTGCACTTGGTAGTTGATGGTAATCCTACAAAAGTTGGATATCGGATATTGGAAGATGGTAAGAAGGTTCGATATTCAAAAAAAACTGGTGAAATAATAGATTAAATACGATGGCAAAAACAAAAACATATATTCCTGAGTTAATTACTCACTATAATGAAAAAGTAAAACCTCTGCTGGCTGAGAAACTAAATATTCCAAATGCAATGAGAATCCCAAAAGTAAGCAAAATTGTTATAAATATGGGTATTGGTGATGCAAGGGAACATTCAAATGGATTAAAAAATGCAGTACAGGAAATGACCTTAATTTCTGGCCAGAAACCAGTTATTACTTATGCAAAGAATGCTATCTCAAATTTTAAAGTTCGTGAAGGCGATCCAGTTGGTGTGAGAGTAACAATTCGAAGGAACAAAATGTATGATTTCCTTCTGAGATTTATTACTATTGCAACCCCAAGGATCCGTGACTTTCGCGGTTTGCCTTCAAAAGGATTTGATGGCCGCGGCAATTATAATTTCGGATTAACTGAGCAATTAGTATTTCCTGAAATTGATTATGATAAGATTGATCGAATAAGGGGTATGAATATAACCATTGTAACAACTGCAGAATCTGATGAAGAAGCATATGAATTGTTGATTGCTTTGGGAATGCCTTTAAGAAAAAGGAAGTCATCCAATGAAACAGATGAGAACGAGGTAGCTGCATAATGGCTAAAAAATCTTTAATTGTAAAGGCTAATCGAAAGCCAAAGTTTTCAACTCAGGGGTATACTCGGTGTAATAATTGTGGAAGACCAAAAGCTGTATATAGAAAATTTGGATTATGCAGAATTTGTTTCCGAGAAATGGCTTTAAAGGGATTTATTCCCGGTGTAACAAAAGCAAGTTGGTAAAAGGGTAAATTATTTATGTCAATGTCGGATCCAATAGCAGATTATTTAACTAGGATTAGAAATGCCCAGACCGCTGATAAGCGATGGGTTGATATTCCAGCATCTAATCTAAAGAAAAGAATTTCGTTTGTATTGAAAGAAGAACATTTCATTCGTGATTATATACTTGTCAAAGATAATAAGCAAGATATCTTAAGGGTATTCCTTAATTATACATTTGATAAAAGACCGGTAATTCAAGGAATAAAAAGAATTAGTAAGCCTGGATGTCGAGTATATGCTGATGCAGATAGTATGCCACGTGTTCTAAATGGTATGGGTGTAGCAATCCTCACGACTTCAAAAGGTGTTCTGTCCAATAAAAAGGCACGCGTATTAAATGTTGGTGGTGAAGTATTGTGTCATGTTTGGTAACAAAAAATTGGTAGTTAATACATGTCTAGAATAGGAAATAAATCAATAAAACTTCCCAAAGAGACCAGTTTCAAGATTAAGAATAATCTTGTTACCATTAAGGGGAAATTGGGAGAGCTGACTCAACAATTCAGTAATGAATTAAAGATTGTAGAAAAAGACGGTGAAATTGTTATCACCAGGTCCACTGATCAAAAGAAACATAGAGAATTACATGGTTTAACACGAGCTCTGATATCCAATATGGCTGTTGGAGTAAGTGAAGGATTCAAGAAAGAATTGAAATTATCTGGAATAGGATATTCGGCAGACTCAAAAAATGGCGCATTTCTTATTCTAAATCTTGGTTTTTCGCACGCAATTTATCTTGAAATCCCCGAAGGTATAAATATTGAAACGGTCAAACTTACTACTATTATTATCAGTGGTATTGATAAACAAAAAGTAGGTCAGGTAGCGGCTAAAATAAGATCATTCAGAAAACCCGAGCCATATAAAGGAAAAGGTATCAGGTATTCTGATGAATATGTCAGAAGAAAAGCTGGAAAGACTGTGGGAGGTAAATAAATTTCATGGCTGAGAAGAAAAATACTAAATGGAAAGACTGGGAAAAAAAACGTCGGCGTATCAAAGGTCGACTGAAAATTGGATCAGAACCAAGACTTGTTGTATACCGATCAAATAATAATTTATTCGCACAGGTTATAGACGATGTAAAGGGACATACTATTACATCCGCTTCAACCATGGACAAAACCTTATCAGATTTACTCTCGAAAGCAGAAGGAAATATTGAAAAGGGAAAAATAATCGGTAAAGTGTTAGGTGAGCGTGCAGTATCTGAGAATGTAAGTCGTGTTATTTTTGATAGAAATGGATATAAATATCATGGTGTTATCAAAGCTATTGCAGAGTCATCCAAAAAGGCTGGACTAAAATTTTAAAAGGATAAGAAATTGACAATAATTAATCCATCAGAATTAGATTTAAAAGACGAAGTAGTTGTTTCTGTCAACCGAGTTGCAAAAGTAATTACAGGAGGCAGAAGATTCCGTTTTAATTCAATAGTTGCAGTAGGAGATGGAAAAGGACATCTTGGCATTGGATTTGGTAAGGCAAACGAAGTGATATCAGCTGTCAATAAAGCAAAAGAAAACGCAAAGAAAAATATTTTCAAATCAAATATAATTAATGGCACATTACCACATACTATTGCAGTAAAATCGGGGGCAGCTAGATTGATTCTAAAACCCGCGTCTCCTGGTACAGGAATTATTGCAGGTGGTCCGGTAAGAGCTATTCTGGAACAGGTTGGAGTAACAGATATATTATCAAAAGTTGTTGGGTCAACAAATCCGATAAATGTTGTTAAGGCTGTTGAAAAGGCTTTGAGAGAGGCACGGGATCCGCTTACGGTAGCCCGTGATAGAGGAATTACCGTTAAAGAATTATTTTCATAATCGGATGGAATGATGGCTGAAATAAAATTAAAGATTACACAAATTAAAAGTTCAATTGGTTACCGTAAAAGAGCAGGCGATACTCTTACCGCTCTTGGCATCCGGAAAATGAACCATTCAGTGATGCAAAATGATACTCCTGCTATCAGGGGAATGATCAGATATGTTGCGCACTTGGTAAAGGTAGAGGAAGTTTAAGGATGATAGATTTAGGAAATTTAACACCTGCTGAAGGATCAGTTAAGAATAGAAAAAGAATTGGCAGAGGAAACGCCAGTGGAACAGGTAGAACTGCAGGTAGAGGCCACAATGGTTATCATGCAAGATCTGGTAGTAAGGCAAAACTTTATTTTGAAGGTGGCCAAATGCCTCTAATGAGGCGACTCCCCAAAAGAGGGTTCAAAAACTATCCATTTAAAAAAGAAGTTCAGATTGTCAATCTTGATAGACTTGTTAGTTTGAATTTAGATAAAATAGATGTCAACACAATGATCGAAGTAGGTCTTATTAAAAAGTCACATCAGCTTGTAAAAGTTTTAGGTGTTGGCGATGTAGGGACATCAATTGAAATTTCAGCAGATATGTTTAGCAAATCTGCTATAGAAAAAATAGAAAAGGCCGGTGGCAAGGCAATATTTGTATGATTGAAAAAATATTTAATGTATTCAGAATTCCTGATCTAAGAAAAAAGTTAATCTTTACTGGATTAATGCTTCTGGTCTATAGACTTGGAGGACATGTTCCAACCCCAGGGATTAACAAAGCCGCCCTTGCATCAGTAATGCAGGGATTTAATAATTCACTCCTTGGTTTATATGATATGTTTGCTGGTGGATTTTTCTCGCAAGCATCAATATTTGCACTTGGGATAATGCCTTATATCTCGGCTTCAATTATTATCCAGCTCCTTGGCTCAGTCGTTCCATATTTCCAAAGATTGCAAAAGGAAGGTGACGAAGGCCGAAAAAAGATAATTCAATTGACTAGGTACGGTACGGTACTAATAGCATTCTTGCAGGCCATTGGTGTCTCTATATTTTTACAGGGATATCCTGGCACAACCGCAGGACCAATTGTACCAAATCCTGGATTTTTCTTTACCCTAGTGACAATTGTTACCCTTATTACTGGTACAATATTTGTCATGTGGCTTGGTGAACAAATCTCAGATTATGGTATCGGGAATGGCATATCGCTTATAATCATGGTTGGAATATTGTCAAGGGCTCCTCATGTATTTTTGAATCAGATCAAGCAAATGAACAGTGGTTTAGTAAATCCATTGACAAACATCATCCTTTTGGCGATAATGTTTCTGGTTATCCTTATTGTTGTGGCAATAACTACTGGCACGCGTAAAATCCCAGTCCAGTATGCAAAGCGTGTGGTGGGCCGGAAAGTATATGGCGGACAATCAACACATATACCGCTTCGAATATTGACTGCAGGAGTTATGCCGATTATATTTGCTCAGGCTCTGATGTTTTTACCAAATACGCTGGCATCTTTTTCTACAGAGGGCAGTTGGCTGAATGATACACTTACCAGATTATTTTCTCCAACACATCCAGTATATTCAATATTCCTCGGATTTTTGATTATTGTCTTTACTTATTTTTATACCGCAATCGCCTTTAATCCAGTTGATGTTGCAGATAATATGAAAAAGCAAGGTGGATTTATTCCTGGTGTCAGACCTGGGAAAAGTACAGCAGACTATATCGATAATATCCTGACGCGAGTAACACTGCCTGCTGCAATATTTTTAGCTATTGTTGCTATATTCCCAAGTATACTTATGGGGATTGTTGATGGGATCGATTTTTCACTTGCTAGTTTCTTTGGGGGAACTAGTTTATTAATTATCGTTGGTGTTGGCTTAGACACACTTCAACAAGTTGAAAGCCATTTACTAATGAGAAATTATGATGGATTTTTGAAAACAGGAAAAATTAAAGGTCGCCGGCGCTTCTAAATGAGCTTTTTGATATGATCCATATTCGTAGTTCGATCGAAGTAGATCGTATCCATGTAAGCGGGCAAATAGTGAAAGAAACATTGGAAATGCTCGAAGAATATATCAAACCAGATGCTGAAACTCTGGAACTTGATAGTCTGGCTGAAAAATTTATTCGAAATCAAGGAGCGATCCCAGGTTTTAAAGGATTATATGGATTCCCGGCTACGTTGTGTATATCCATAGATGATGAAGTGGTTCATGGAATCCCAGGGAAACGAATCTTAAAAAAGGGACAAATAGTTAGTATCGATGTAGGCGCTTATAAGGATAATTACTATGGAGACCATGCTAGGTCATTTGCTGTAGGTAATATCTCAAAGGCAAAACAACAACTACTCGATGTAACCAGGGAAAGCCTTTATAAAGGTATCGAACAAGCCATCCCAGGCAACAGGATTGGAGATATTGGTCACGCGGTGCAAAAGCACGCTGAAAAATATGGTTATGGGGTTGTAAGACAATTAGTAGGTCATGGGATTGGTACAAAATTGCACGAAGAACCACAAATTCCAAATTTTGGAAAAAAAGGTACAGGAGCAAAAATTGAGGCTGGTATGTGTTTCGCGATTGAACCAATGATCAATATGGGTACACCTGATGTGTATACTAAAGAGGATAATTGGACAGTATGTACGCAGGATAATAAACCAGCAGCTCATTTTGAGCATACAATTACAATAACAAACAATGGACCTAGGATACTAACAAATTGATATGGCAAAAGAAGCCGGAATAGAAGTAGATGGAGTCATTACCGATACATTGCCAAATGCAACGTTTCGAGTAGAATTAGACAATGGACACAAAGTATTGGCTCATGTTTCAGGAAAAATGCGGATGCATTTTATAAAAATATTACCCGGTGATAGGGTGAAATTAGAATTGTCTCCATATGACCTCACTAGAGGTCGGATAACGTTTCGTTACAAATAGAGGATGATATGAAAGTAAGAGCATCAGTAAAGAAAATGTGTGATAAATGTCAGATTATCCGTCGGCAAGGCATTGTGCGGGTGATATGTGTTAATCCAAAACATAAACAAAGACAAGGTTAGAGGAGAGTAAGAATTGGCTCGAATAGCAGGTGTAGACTTACCAAGAAATAAAAAAATTGAATTCGCCCTTCCATATATTTATGGTATCGGGCATACTTCATCGCAAAAGATTCTGGATATGGCAGGTATTGATCCCAATACTCGTGTTAACGAATTAACAGAAGAAAATGTTCTCTCTATTAGAAATGCAATTTCAGACATTACAACAGTTGAAGGTGAACTACGCGGTGTTGTTACTCGTAATATGAAGAGATTGATGGATATCGGTTGTTACAGAGGGTTACGACATCGTCGTGGACTTCCCACTAGAGGACAGAATACTCATAACAATGCACGTACTCGGAAAGGTAAAATTCGAAGACCTGTGAAGAAAAAATAATTAAATAATTCTAATTTAAGGAGATGGTCCTTGGCTAAGCCGAAAAAATCAGCTAGTAAGAAGAAGAAAATAAAAGTAGATCCAGAAGGAATAGCTACAATCAAAGCCACATTTAATAATACGATTATATCATTATCTGATAAATTCGGTAATACTATTGCATGGGCAAGTGCCGGGCAAGTAGGATTTAAAGGGTCGAGAAAAAGTACTCCATTTGCCGCAACACTTGCTGCTCAAAAGGCTGCAGAAGAGGCAATGTCATTGGGTCTTATGAATGTACAGGTTAGGGTAAAAGGTCCGGGGTCCGGAAGAGAAGCTGCCGTGAGAGCCATTAGGGCTGCAGGATTAAATGTAACTTCAATTCTTGATGTAACTCCAATTCCTCACAATGGATGCAGACCACCCAAAAAGAGAAGAGTCTAATAAAGAGGTTTATTTGAATGGCAAGATATAAAGGTCCAAGAGGTAAAATTTGCAGAAGATTGGAATTCCCAGTATTCGAATCACCAAAATTTGCTTCCCCTAGAAAAAATTATGCACCAGGTCAGCATGGTCAATCCAGAAGAAGGAAACTCTCCAATTATGGAATCCAGCTGAGAGAAAAACAAAGAATTAAATATCTTTATGGTGTTTTGGAAAAACAATTTAGAAATTATTTTAAAAAGGCACAGGCAAAACAGGGACCTACCGGTCATAATCTGTTAACAATGCTTGAGTCAAGATTGGATAATACTGTTTATAGACTTGGTTTGGCACCTACCCGGGACGCAGCTCGTCAGCTTGTTGGGCATAAACATTTCATGGTTAATGATAGGATTGTAAATATACCTTCTTATTTATTAAAACCAGGGGATAAAATCAAAGTTCGGGATAAGAGCAAGAAAATTGAGATATTCCATGAAAATCTTAGAAAAGTACAAGGCGATAACCCTGCACCATGGCTGTCAATTGATAAAGCCAAGATGATGGGTATATTTGAAAATGTTCCCGAGAGAAGCCAGATTCCTGAGCCCTTGAATGAACAATTGGTCGTCGAGTTGTACTCGAAATAATAACATAAATAGGTAACAATTTAATGGCGAAAAACAAACATTATCCTGATATTTCTGTTGAACTACATGATGAAAGTGATACTTTTGCAACAGTTATAGCAGAACCATTTGAAAAAGGATATGGGATTACAATTGGTAATGCCTTGAGAAGAGTATTAAAAACTTCAATTCCTGGAGTAGCAATTACATCTGCAAAGATCGAAGGTGTAGCCCATGAGTTTACGACTGTTGAAGGTATCGTAGAAGATATACCGGATGTAGTATTAAATCTCAAACAGGTTAGATTTAAGGTGGTAGAAGGTGATCCTGAATTGGTCACCATAGAATTAAAAGGTCCCGGCGAGTTTACCGCTAAGGATATCACTGAGCAGTCTTCTTCATTCGAAGTTTTAAACCCTGAGCACAAAATCTGTACTTTAATGGAATCTGCGGACTTGTCAATCGATATACGAATATCAAGGGGCAAGGGATATACTCTAGCCCAGAGCAATAAGGTAAAGGATGCACCATTAGGTACCATAGCATTAGATTCTATATTTAACCCAGTTACAGATGTTTCCTGGGAAGTTGCACCTATACCAACATCAACTGAAGGACATGAACGTCTGGTAATGGAAGTGACAACTGATGGTTCAACTTCACCAAAAGATGCCGTCAACCACGCAGCAAAAATTATCCGTAATCAGATATCGCTCTTTATGTTCAATGACTCCAGTGCTATTCAGGCAGTTAACGAAGATGAAATCAATGAAGCTATGGAAGTAAAATCAGTACTTGAAAAAAGTATTGATGAAATGGAATTATCTGTAAGAAGTTATAATTGTCTGCAGGCTGCAGGTATCCGATACATTGGTGAATTGGTGGAAAAAGAAGAAAGTGAAATGCTTAGGTATAAAAACTTTGGAAGAAAATCTCTAACAGAATTAGTAGAAAAGCTCAGCAGTATGGGACTCCATTTTGGTATGGATACAGCTCCCTTTATCGGTGAAAAAGACTAGGATACAAAATGAGACATCAGAAAAGAGGACGTAAACTAAATCGCACCATGAGTCATCGAAAAGCATTGATGATGAACTTGTCAATTGCTTTAATTACTCATAAACAAATTAAAACCACCGATGCAAAAGCAAAAGAACTCAGGGGTTATGTAGAACGACTGGTCACTTATGCAAAAAAGGGTGGTGTTCACGGTTTCAGGTTAATTCAGAAAAAACTTCCTGGAAAAACAGGAAAGATAGCTACAAATGTATTAATACATGAGTTAGCTCCTGCATACAAAGAGAGATCTGGGGGATATACTCGAATTATCAAATTAAATAATAGAAAAAATGATAATGCACCAGTCTCCCTGATCGAGTTTGTAGATTTCCAGAAAGTTATTCCTGAGAACGTAGTAGAAGAACCAGAAGTAAAAGAATAAATTCTGGTTTAAATTGGTTAAATACCGATTACATCTTTTAAACAGGGCATTGATTTTCATTGCCCTGTTTTATTTTAATTCAGAATTATCCTGGGCGCAATCCAGGAATATCCAATCCACAGGTATTTGGATTCTAAGGGACGGTCTTTATTCACCTTCCAGTATAGACAGTGCTCTGACATTTGCGGCAAATTCAGGTTTTGATAAAGTTTTTGTTCAAGTGAGATCCAGGGGAGATGCATTGTATGAGTCAAAATTTGTCAAAAAAAATCACCGTGTTCAAACAGATTTTGATCCATTAGCGTATATGATTGAACTTGGACATGAATTGGAACTTGAAATTCATGCCTGGTTTAATACTTATTTAATTTGGTCGGCAAGAAAACCGCCTGCAGATACAAGTCATGTTTATTTTACTCAAAATCAATGGACCGAGGCTAACCATTTTGGAAAGATGGATTGGCGTATTGATATATCACATCCTCCATCTCCAGATTGGGAAGGTATTTACTTATCCCCCATTCACCCTGAAGTAAATCCCTATCTGATTATGTTGATTAAAGAGATTATGGAAAATTATTCCATTGACGGTATTCATTTAGATTACCTCAGGTATCAAGATGATTTTTATGGGTATAATCCTATCGGTTGCGAGATATTTAAGAATAAATATGGATTTGACCCAATTGATATTACCCGAGGTATTATCAGTACCCGGTTTGGCTGGTCTCAAACCGAAGTAGATTCTATCAATTATTTATGGTCGTCATTTAAGAAGGGACGTATTACAGATCTGCTTTCTAGTTTAAGGTATGAAATTGACAATGAGTATCCAGGTATAAAGCTAAGTGCCGCGGTTAAACCCAATATCATTACCGCCGGAGATAGATGGGCACAGGATTGGGTTTATTGGATTGAAAATGGACTGCTGGATTTTGCAGTTCCTATGAATTATTATATAGAGGATAAAGATTTTCTAGCCGATCTATTTCTAATGAAATCTGCTATATCTGAATCATATTTGTCGCATGTGATGATGGGAGTTGCAACCTATAATCAAGAAGCAAATTCCACTGCGGAAAAAATTATCATTGCCAGAAATAAGGGATTTACTACAATTTGTGTTTTTTCATATAATTCTCACATGAATAATCTTGATTGGTTTTATCCGGTGATTGATGCCCTTGAGCGACCGTTAAATCAAGATTAAATTGTTTGATAGTTAAAATATAAAAAAGAGTAAGTTTACATTATCCAGTATTCGAAGGTACCTGTAAATTATTCATAGGGATAATGCTAAAATAAAAATAATTAATCTAGAGAATGTTATGTCGAAATCGCGAATAATACACCCTCCCATTGGAAAAACCCTATCTTGTAAAGGCTGGCATCAGGAAGCTGCCTATAGAATGATCCAGCATAATCTTGATCCTGAAGTAGCAGAGAAACCTGAAGAACTTATCGTATATGGAGGACTTGGAAAAGCGGCCAGGAATTGGGATTGTTTTGATCAGATTCTTAAAGCGTTGAAGGTTTTGGAGAATGACGAAACATTACTGATTCAATCGGGAAAACCAGTTGCAGTATTTAAAACGCATACCTGGAGCCCAAGAGTATTAATATCAAATTCAATGCTGGTTCCTGATTGGGCTAATTGGGAGCATTTCAGAAAATTAGACAAAGCTGGCTTGATGATGTACGGCCAAATGACTGCAGGTAGCTGGATTTACATCGGTACTCAGGGTATTCTTCAGGGTACATATGAAACATTAGCTGAAGTTGGCAGACAGAATTTTGGTGGTTCACTTAAAGGTACAATAACGGTTACCGCTGGCCTGGGTGGAATGGGTGGTGCCCAACCACTTGCAGTTACTATGAACGATGGTGTAAATATTACTGTTGAAATAGATCGACATAAAATTCAACGCCGATTAGATAGTTGTTATTTGGATACATATACGGACAATTTGGACGATGCAATAAACCGAGCATGCCAGGCAAAGGAAAGTGGTGAAGCAATTTCCATTGGACTATTAGGAAATATTGCTGAGATTCTACCCGAAATGGTCAAAAGACAATTTATCCCTGACATACTAACCGATCAAACTTCTGCACATGATGAGTTAAATGGTTATTTCCCAGCAGGGATTTCATTTGAAGATGCAAATAAAATGAGAACTCAGAATCCTGATAAATATATTAAGCTCTCCTTTCAATCGATGGGTATTCATTGCCAGGCAATGCTAGAATTACAGAAACTGGGTTCTGTTACATTTGATTATGGGAATAATCTACGCGGACAGGCAATGAAATATGCAGGAGTGGATAATGCTTTTGATTTTCCTGGATTTGTTCCTGCCTATATCCGGCCATTATTCTGTGAGGGAAAAGGTCCATTCAGATGGGTGGCGCTTTCTGGTGATCCCCAAGATATATTGAAAACGGATGAAAAAGTTCTGGAATTGTTTCCTGAGGACAAAGCATTAGCAAGGTGGATACGGATGGCACAAAAAAAAGTAAAATTTCAGGGTCTTCCTTCTAGAATATGCTGGCTTGGTTATCGTGAGCGTAATCTTTTCGGTGAAGCACTTAATGATATGGTTGCCTCGGGCGAATTATCTGCTCCAATTGTAATAGGAAGAGATCATCTTGATGCAGGATCAGTTGCATCACCAAATAGAGAAACAGAAGCAATGAAAGATGGTTCAGATGCAGTGGCTGACTGGCCAATACTGAATGCGTTGTTAAGCACTGCTGGTGGGGCAAGCTGGACATCAGTGCACCATGGCGGTGGAGTTGGAATGGGCATGTCAATCCATGCCGGTGTTGTCATTGTTGCTGATGGAACCAGTGAAATGAAAGAGAGAATTAATCGAGTGTTGACAAACGATCCCGGTCTTGGTGTTGCCCGACATGCAGACGCTGGATATGAAAAAGCCATAAAAATTGCAGGGGAAAGAAATTTAAATATTCCAGCTTTGACATTATAAAAAAAAACAACCAATTAAAATGAAAACTAAAATTACTAATATCGGCTCAATAGTGACTTGGTCTGAAGAGGATCAAAAGGTTCTAAAATTAGAAAATACAGAAATACTTATTGATAACGAGATGATTAGTGATATTGCAGAAAAAGTCGATGGAGCAGAAATTGAAATTGATGCCGATAGAGCAATGGTAACTCCTGGATTTGTTGATTCTCATACACATCCAATTTTTGTTGGAAACCGATCAAATGAATTTTCCATGAGGGTCGATGGAAAGAGTTATAAAGAAATCGCCGAAAAAGGCGGTGGTATCATTTCATCTATTAAAGGTGTTAGAAAAGCATCGGAAGATCAATTATTTGAATATGGTATGGATCATCTTGAAATATTTCTTGCACATGGGACAACAACTATTGAGGCTAAATCAGGATATGGCCTTGATCTTGAAAGCGAGATTAAATCTCTTAGAGTAATAAAAAAATTAAATGAAGAATCTGTACTCGATGTCATCCCAACTTTTCTCGGTGCTCATTCATTTCCACCTGAATACTCAGATAATCATGAAGGTTTTGTAGATTTAGTCTGCGGCGAAATGATTCCAGCAATTGCCAGCGAGAATCTGGCAAAATACTGTGATGTTTTTTGTGAAGATGGATATTTCACTGTAAATCAATCAAGAAGAATCCTGGAAACTGCAAAAGAATTCGGAATTGCTCCAAGATTACATGCAGATGAATTTAAAGATTCAGGTGCCGCCGAACTTGCTGCAGAAATTGGGGCTGTATCGGCAGATCATCTTATGGCAGCGAGCGAGAAAGGTATTAAAGCAATGATACTTTCCGGGGTCATCGCAACGATTTTACCCGGGACTACTTTATTTTTGGGGATGAATAAATATGTTGACGGCCGAAAATTAATAGATTCTGGTTGTGATGTAAGTCTGGCAACTGATTTTAATCCCGGATCGTGCACAATTCAGTCTATGCCGTTAATAATAAGTCTTGCCGTGTTGTATTGCGGTATGACTATTGAAGAAGCATTTAAAGCCGCTACCTACACAGGGGCAAAATCAATTGGATTAAAAAATCGAGCCGGTCAAATAAAAAGCTCATGCTTTGCGGATCTGCTTTTCTGGGAATCTGAAAATCTCAACGAAATCCCTTATTGGATGGGAAGTGACAGATTAATATCAATTATGAAGAGAGGAAAACTTCTGGAGTAAATCTTAACCTAGTATTTATTATTCTGAAATTATCCAGTTTAAGATTATAATTATATCAAGAACATCCACAGTTTCATCCGAATTCATATCTCCACATGTTATACAATCTTCAAGATTATCCACAGCAAGGATACATGAATTTATTAGAACGACGATATCCATCACGTTTATCCAACCATCCTCATTGCAATCACCTGATTGTTGAACTTCTTGTGAAAAAAATATTGCACCTATATCGCAGACTGTATCATCAGGGTCGAATTCAAAGGGATCACCAGCATCAATACATGGAGAATCAATATTCAATGAAAAATCTAATAAGGATAGTTCGGTAAATAGAGGATCTGAATAAATATTTCCGGTTCCAGGTTCGGGCACCAACGGTGTCCAGATATTTCCTCAGCCAGGGCAGTTCTCCATATAATCTTCACCATTATTCCAAGCATTACAAAAGGAGATACTTACATCAGGGTTCTCACTGAAAATCGCAACACCGTATATTTCATTTGCCATAATGTTACAATTTTTTAGTTCTACCACAGAAAAGTCTAAAGCTTGAAATCCCATCCCACTATTAATTATATTGCAATTTGTTACTGAACCTGTTGCAGTGCCGGCAAAATTAATTCCGTAATAAGCCCCATTTATAATTGTGCATCGGTTTATTTCCAGACTGGCAGGAGATTGATCATCAGCATATGTCCATATTCCACCGCCATCTTGAAGATTGATAACTGCACCGTTTCCTTCAATATAAACAGAGCCCTCATAGATTCCAAGTCCTCCGGTATAGATGTTTTCCGAGTTCAATTCTATGTACACATCATATCCATTTGCCGGACCTGAATTTTGAAATACCTGAAATAGAGATTCAGCGTGTATATTGGAGAAAAATGACAAAACCAGGATGTAACTTGTAAATTTCATATATCAATTATTTTCTATGATAATTATTTGAGTATATTTTCTATTTAAATTTGATAACAAAGCTGATTTTATAAACGCAAAGGTTTAAGTGGGCGACGATAATATTCAAATGGTGTAGACAATCCATACCAGCTATTGAAAATTTTTACTATCTCTGTATCCTTCGTAAATTGAGATGCGATACCTTGCTTCACATGACCGGTTATATATTTATATCCTCGTTTTTTTGCCCAATTGATGTATATTTTTTTGATAGTTTTTGCATATCCGCCTTTTTTTCTGAACTTGCTTCTGACAACAAAAGCATATGTGTAAATTGTATTTTCTTTGCCCAGATTTACATCAACATGCGACCATGATTCATTTTTAAAGTATTCTAAAGGCACCCCAATGATATATCCAATGATTATACCCTTATATCTAGCGATAAAGGGTAATGTGTTTTCATTAAAAAATTTATGAATATTTTTTCTGGTTAACCTGGCTTGAGGACCAAATATGGCAACCATTTCTTCAGATACTCCAAACAACTGGGCATGGTCATCTTTACCAACATGCTCTACTAGCTCAACGCTAAAACCATAAGCGGATGATGCGATAACTTTGACTTTTGATTTCTCGATAATTCCAAGTGTTAGCTGTTCCATGAGTAGTGTGAAATTTAAATAATTTACTCATTACATACCTACGTGAAATCAAAACCGAATAAAAAAAGAAAAGACTTGAGAACATCCTGTTGAAGTAAATTTATTGCTATGGAAATAGCATTTAATAACCGTTTAGAAAAAGCCTGTAATGATAAGAAAACCGTTTTATGTCTCGGTTTGGATGTTGATTATAAAAAGCTTCCACCCTCAAATGAAAAAGAATTGGATTATCTTGAAAGATTCTCCAAGAACGTTATTGATTGTACAATAGATCTTTGCCCAGTATACAAAGTTAATTTGGCTTTTTATGAACGTCATGGATCCCGCGGTGTAAAATGGCTTGAAAATCTAATGGCTTACATAAATAAAAGAGCTATTGTAATTGCTGATGCGAAGCGAGGTGATATTGGAAATACCTCAATACAATACGCAAGGTCATTGTTTAGCACTATGGGTTTCGATGCAGCTACAATTTCTCCGTATATGGGCCGCGATTCAATATTACCATTTATTGAAGATAAAACAAAAGGAGCATTCGTTCTGGCCTTAACCTCAAATCCTGGTGCAGCAGATTTTCAGTTTTTTACAGACGGGACTCAAATGCTATTCCAGAAGGTTGCAAATCTCGTAACTGAGTTAAATAAGATTAATAATAATCTTGGTATTGTTGTAGGTGCTACAAAAGCAGACATGATGACATCTCTGCGGAAGTCATCACCCGGTTTAAGTTGGCTGATACCTGGAATTGGGGCTCAGGGAGGAGATTTGAAACAATCTGTGGAAATAGGGAATAAAAATGGGATTGGTTTAATTAATGTATCAAGAGGGATATTATATGCTGGTAGTTCATCACAGGACGATATTCGTAAAGCGGCGTTGTCATATACTTCCAAAATCAGGAATTATTTATGATCAATAAAAACGAATTGTTGCAGTTATTAAAAGATACTGGTGCATTGTTAGAAGGTCATTTTAAATTAACTTCTGGAAGACATAGTAATAGATATATCGAAAAATTCCGAGTACTTGAAAATCCGGATGCTTTGGATCAGGTTTGCAGAGCGATGGCGTATCCATATAATGATAAAAAAATCGAATTGGTCTTGGGTGCTGCTGTAGGAGGAATTTTACTGGCCGGTGGGGTTGGCAGGCACTTAAAAGTAAAACATATTTTTAGTGAAAGAGTCAATGGTAAAATGGTATTTAGAAGGGGATTCCATTTTGATCCTGGTATGAGAATTCTAATTGTAGAAGATATTGTCACTACTGGAGGATCTATAATAGAATTGATTGATCTTGCAGAGTCAATGAATGGCGTAATAGTCGGTATTGTGAATTTGGTGACAAGAAGCTCCAAGCAAATGTTCGCTGGGCGACATCTTCATTCATTATTAAAACTACCTATTGATAGTTGGGAACCTGATCAATGTGAGATGTGTTGTCAGTCAATTCCAATCACCGCACTTGGTAGATCAGGTAAATAATAATAGAAATTATAGTAAATTAAAATCTGTGAACTGAAACAAGTTTAATCATATATAAATAGACTTAAAAGGAGTTAATTTGAAATATATATTAATTGCAATTATGGTGACAATATTTTGCTTTGGTCAAGATAGTAAAAGTGACAAACTAGATAAATTAAAGAAATTCGATTTGAAGAAAGGACTTGAATTGGGGAATTTAGTACCGAATAAGCAAGAGCTTGATCCATTTTATAAACCATTAAATAACCAAGAAATTGATGAGATACAAAAAAAAGCTGAAGCGTTTGAACCGTCGCCTGTAGATAATGACGATATTGTTATTTTGGAAACGACATTGGGAACACTTAAAATAAGATTAAATCCGAAAGTGGCTCCAAATCATTGTCTTAATTTTAAAAAATTAGCAAATAGTGGATTTTACGATGGAACAAGTTTTCACCGTGTAATTCCAGGGTTTATGATCCAGGGGGGTGATATTCTTTCAAGGGACGGAAACCCTGATAATGATGGCACCGGCAGCCCTGGATGGACTGTTAACGCCGAATTTAGCAAGGTAAAACACAGGCGTGGGATTCTTTCAATGGCCCGATCCAGTAATCCAAATTCTGCAGGGAGTCAATTTTTTATTTGTGTTGAGGATGCAACCCACCTAGATGGTCAATACACAGCATTTGGTGAGGTTATAGAAAATATAGAGGTAATTGATAGGATTGTAAATACCGCTACGGGATATGATCAGGTAAAGGCATATTTCAAAAATTCTATTCCAAAAGGTGAAAATTCTGACAATTGGATTGCTTTAAAAGATCCTAAAACAGGTAAGGCAATTTATGCTCCAATCCCTGGAGACGAGACAAAATCAAGTTATACATGGAAGATGCAGAATGAACTAAAAAGTACTAAACCAGTAATGCCAGTCAGAATGAAATCTGTTCGAGTTGTTAACAGTAAATAAGTAGCGAAGGATAGCAATTAATTCTCGAAAATACTCTAATCGCAAACTGCTTGGCCTTGCCCTTGGGGCAGGCGGGGCAAGAGGATTATCGCATATTGGTGTGCTAAAAGCTTTGCGGGATAAATCTATTAAAGTTGATTTTATTACGGGCTCATCAATTGGCGCAGTAATTGGTGCTATGTACGCAGCAACTCTAGATCCTGATTGGGTCGAAAGTAGGTTTCGTGAATTTTTAAAAAGTGACTTGTATCAATCCATTGGACTTGACAGGATTAATTCTAAAAAAGGCAGTTCTTTTTTTCAATCCATCACAAAACCAGTTAAAGATATGGTTTCAATGAAAATTGTTAACGATCGATTAGGATTGCTTAAATCAACAAGATTAGTTTCTGTGTTAGAATACCTATTGCCTGTTAAATTATTTACTGACCTAAAAATTCCATTTAAATGTGTTTCAGTAAATTTAAATAACGGTCAGGATGTAATTTTTGATTCAGGTGATTTAATCCAGGCTGTAACAGCCTCTAGTTCTATCCCTGGTTATATGCAGCCGGTAATTATGGGAGACATGATGTTAGTGGATGGCGCTGTTTCAATGCCGTATCCAGTTATGCTATTAAAAGAAATGGGCGCTGATGTTACGGTTGCGATAGATATAAATATCCGTAAATTTGCTCCCTTTGAATCACCAAACTTATTACAGATATTGAGTCGCACTGATCAAATAACTTCGATTCGGTTGAATTCATATATTAAAAATGAAACTGATATTATATTATATCCGGAAACTGGAAATGTATTCTGGGCCGATTTCGATAAAATAGATTTATTTATTGAAAAGGGTTACGAAGTTGTCTGTAACAATTTAAATAAAATTCAGTCAAAGTTAAATATTTCGATTTTTAAAATGCTGATCAAAAAATTATTAACAAAATTTGAGAAATAGATGAAAATAAATAACTTTCTTACATTAATATTATTAACAATTTCATTTTCACAGAATGCTTTTTTAGATGATTTGAATACTGTGTCTTTTGATGCATCGGTTCAACCAAATAATATCCGTGCCGGTGAATCCATCCAGTTAAAATTAGATGTAAGCATTGAACGTAAATTTCATATTTACTCAGTCCATCCTGATTTGAGTCTGAGTCCAACAAACATCGAATATGCTGATAGCAATTTTTTCTCAGTCGTTGGAATTATAAACGAACCAACTCCTAAAACAAGTTATGATGAAAATTTTGATATGGTCATTGCCTATCTGGATGGAAATTTTGAGCTAACTCAGGGTTTGGTGATAAATCAGGAATTGGAGCCTGGTGAATATGAGATAGAAGCTGTTTTTAGTTACCTTGCTTGTGATGAGACAAAATGCATTCCCCATTGGGATGATTTTTCTTTTCCAATCAGTATAGAATCAGGGGAAAGCAGGGAAGACCATACTCTGATTCCCACCTCAGAATACACTGTTGCCACCTATCTCGAGGTTGATGATTCTGCTACTGATATGGGCTCTCTTGACGAGGCAATAAATGAAGGTTTATTTTCTTTTTTACTTCTTGCCTTTTCAATGGGACTTCTTGCTTTGCTTACGCCTTGTGTATTCCCGATGATACCTATAACAGTATCATATTTCACAAAACAGGGTGAAGATGATGGCAGTAGCCCGGTTAGAGACGCAGGTATTTATGCGTTGGGAATAATAGTGATTTTTACAGGCTTGGGTTTGATTTTGGCTTTCACCCTTGGCGCTACAGGTGCTAATCAACTTGCTTCAAGTCCTTGGATGAATATATTCATCGCCAGTTTATTTGTGATTTTTGCATTTAGTCTATTTGGTCATTTTGAATTACAATTACCCGCTTCACTCAGACAATTCAGCCTGAATCAGGAATCTAAAGGTGGAGTTCTAGGGATTCTGTTTATGGCATTTACATTTACAATTACTTCATTTACCTGCACGGTTCAATTTGTCGGATTATTATTGGTTGCAGCAAGCAATGGCAGTATACTTTGGCCTGTTATTGGAATGCTTGCATTTGCCACTACATTTGCAATGCCATTTTTTTTCCTGGCCTTATTTCCGCAATATCTGGCCAGACTGCCAAAAAGTGGTGGATGGCTAAATTCTGTAAAAGTAATAATGGGTTTTCTTGAGTTGGGTGCAGCAATGAAATTTATCAGTAATGTTGATCTGGTTTGGCAATGGGGGATATTCACAAATCAAGTTGTGCTAGCAGTATGGGTAGTACTTTCATTCATGATGGGATTCTATTTATTAGGAAAAATAAAATTGCCGCATGATTCAGATTTAGATAGAATTGGTGTACCCAGATTAATGTTATCAATTGTAACTCTCACGTTTGGTTTATATCTTAGTGGTGGTTTATTTGGGCAACAGCTCCATGGTTTAATTGATTCTTATCTACCACCAATTGTCGACTCCAGTCGTGAGAATATAGTTATATCACCATCTGAAGAATCATTAATTTGGGTAGATAACCTAGCCGATGGTCTGACAATTGCAAAAGCTGAGCAAAAACCAATATTTGTTGATTTTACAGGATACACATGCACAAATTGTCGGTGGATGGAAATGAATGTTTTTGAAGATATCAGAGTTGTTAAAAAATTCGAAGAGTTTATAACTGTAAGATTATTTACCGATGGTGGTGATAATTATAAAGAAAATAGACAAATGGAAGTGGATAGATTTGGGACAGCTGCATTGCCTTTTTACGTAATATTATCGCCAGATAACAAAGAGATAACAAGATTTCACGGTATGGATCCCAATGTAAATAAATTTTTAGAATTTCTTGAAAAAGGAACAGAACAATTTTAGTAGTGGAGAGAAAATGAATAAAAAACAGGTGATGATATTTATAGGTGCAATTTTATTTATAGGCGTGTTTGGCTTAATAGCTCAGAATAAAATTACTGATAATCAGCGCAAAGCAATTGAAGATTTAACGGGAAATATAAATCAAGCACCCGATTTCACATTAATGGATATTAATGATGAAGAGATTACTTTAAGTGATTTAAAAGGAAAAGTAGTAATTGTTAATTTTTGGGCTACATGGTGTGGACCTTGTCGAATAGAAATTCCAGAGTTTAATATCTTAGCAAAAAAACATAAAGATGAATTAGTTATTCTTGGGATCAGTATTTCTGACACAAAAAAAGCATTAAAGAATTTTACAAAATCTTTTAATGTTGACTACCCACTTCTGTATGGATCCAGTAGGGATATTGAAAAAGTATCAAGGGACTATGGCGGTATTTACTCTGTCCCGATGACATTTTTAATTGATAAAACTGGGGAGATTAGAATGAGTTATCCCGGGGCTTTGATGAAAGGTCATCCCATGCATACTCAATTTCAATCTGACGTAAATTTATCTTTAGCTCAACCATATCAAAAATGATTGACAACCCATGAATTAAGGTGCGTGTTCTTTGTGATAAATAACATGGGATTGTCATTAAAATATATAATAATAATATTGGGGAGGTTTTATTTTGATTAAATCTTTCTTTTTTCCACTGACCTTATTCTTGGCTTTTGGATGCGTTCAGAGCCCGAAACCCCTTCCTGAATGGATCACCCATCAACAATCTCATCCTGATTACTGGTATGGACTTGGAATCGGAAATAATAGAGAAGATGCTCGAGTCAGGGCAATAAATGAGATTGCCTCTCAAATTTCTGTTAATATAAGTTCGACTATGTCAGGAATCAAGACAGAGTATAACTTCAATGTTAACGAATTCACAAAGCAAGTTATAAATTCGAGAATTGACAACACTATCGAAAATATTGAAATCATTGATTCGTATGAAGCAAACGGTATTTTCTATTTGCAAACCCGACTTTCAAGACACACATATTATTTAAATTTAGAAAAAAGAAAAAATTTAGCTCTGGACATTTCGTATAGCTGGTTTTTAAAAGCTATAGAAAAAATTGATACACAGACATTTATATTGTTGGATCAGGCAGCAGTAGGTATAGAAAAATACCTTGATCTTGATTTGACTGTAGAATACCCGCAAGGAACAGGCAAATACATAAATATGTGGTCATTGATCAGACAATCTGCTAATGACCTAGTCGGTAGAATATCATGTAGATCCGACAAGAAAGAGCTTCATTTCAAATATGGAATTCCAGATACAAAAACTATATCCGTTCATTGCACTGATAATTTGACCGGTGATTTCCTGAAAGGAATTCCATTAAAAATGGAGTTTAGAGAAAACGTTTATAGTAAATCTGCTAGGACAAACATAGATGGATATGCTTCAATGCTTATTGAGAGAATTCTAAACAAAGAGACTCAGCAGATTATCAGTATAACCCCAGATATACAGTCAATTATTTCAGGATATCCAGAGTGGTTTTATGCAACTGATATTGTCAATATCACTGCAATGGTAGAAGGTTTAAAAATTTCTGTAATTGGTACTGAGAAAAATTTGGATACAAAAGTTAAAATCCAACTTGTAATCCCAATCTTAAAAGAGAGTTTAATTAGTAACTATTTGGTGAAAGTTGTAGATGCACCAGAGTCGGATATTCTCATCCTAATAAATATTGAAACGCTTTTACGGTCTGATAAACCTGAATTGATTTCAAATATGAAGATATATCAAGTATACGGAAATGCATCAATTACGGTTTATGAGACAAAAACTGATCGGGAGATATATCAGAATGTTTTATCCAGTGTTAAGGGTGTGAGTTATACATCTTTTGAAGATGCGGGGATAGACGCACTTCATAAGATCAGAAAGAAAATGGTAAAGGATAATATATTAAATCTGGAAGATATCATTTTAAATTGAATAAGGTTTGTAAGAAATGTGTAAGTGGATAAACTAAAGATATAGAATTGACAACCGTGAGTTTGATGCCATGTCAAAGCCGTCGATTAATGGCAAAACATGCGAACATTTTAAATCGTTAATCCTAAATTGCATCAATTGAAATTATGAATTAGATAAAAATATTAATAAAAAGAGGTAAAAATGAAAACTCAAATTATCAAAATCGCAACTATGATCCTCGCAGCAATGATTATGTTTAATTGTGCTGGGATAAGAAAAGGACCCGATCTTTCACCTGAAGCCAATAGGAAGACTATAAAAGATGCACCTCAATGGTATACTCAGCCACCTGCAAAAGACGGATTCCGATATGAGGCAGCAACTGCAACCAGTCAAGATATGCAACTTGCAATTGATAAAGCACGAAACGCCGCAGCCACAACTCTTGCAGGGTTGGTTGAGTCAGAGTGGAATGGTTTGGTAAAAAGAGCCCAGGAAGAAACTGGATTAGGTGCAGATTCACATATTATCGATCAATTTTCCCAAACGCAGGAACAGGTCATTTCAAAAGAGTTACATGATTTAAGGGTTGCTGAGACTCTGATACAAGAAGAAAAAAGCGATATTGGCAAAATTTACAGAGGTTATGTATTGGTAGAATATAATGAAAATGCTGCACATGAAAGACTTTTGGCAGGAATTAAAGCGAATGAAGAACTATATACGATTATGAGAACAACAGAACTATTCGATGAAATGGAAGAGAAGGTGGATGCATATCGTAAAAGGTATAATCCTTAATAATAGAAAGCTATAAAAAAACCCTGATGTTAAATCAGGGTTTTTTTTATGTCTGAAACTAATTTAGAGGTTACTTCTTCTATAACATCAAGTACCATTTTTGTATTAGATGGTGGGGGACGTTCTTCCCTTGAAATCATTAACTGTGCAAGTACTGACAATGCTCTTTTATCCCCGGAATATGTTACCCACTCATATTCATGTACATAAGTCGCTGTAACAGTATTTGAGTGAATTATTCGAGAAGTGTTTACATCTAATATCTTATAGGAAACCTTGATAGTTGCTTCAGTATGAATCTTGTGGAATATTGCATTTGCAAATACATTCAGATAAACCTCCCTTTTCTGATCATTCCCCTCAGAATCCTGATATCTTCTTGTACCGGTTACAATTTTCTTTTCCATCATTTTTTTATTTTGTGTGTGTCCAGGTCCTCCTGTATCCAGATAGGTTACCTCACCCGAAATAATCTGATGTATTCCTAAAAGATTTCCTAATTCAATGGAGGTATCATCCTGGATCAATCCAGAGTCTGACAATTGCTGCTCTTCAAGTATGATGTCAATTTTATCCCTGGTAACGAAATCAATAAATTCCATAATATCATCATCATTCATTAATGAAGATAACAACTCGTTTGAAACTGATTTACCAATATCGCCGTGATTTGTGTTACCGCTGGTATTTTCAAATGCCAGTATTGTCATTCGAGTTATTGCATTATGCCGACAATCCTCGTATTTAATCTGGCTATCGAGATAATCCGGGATATATTTCAACGCTTTTTTGAATTCATCGGCACAATTTTTATAATCGCTAATATCGCCAGATTTCATAAATTCATTGCCTGCTATATAATGAGTTTCAGCCGCCTTTTCTTTTGTCAATTGAATTAGTGTTCCATAGTCTTCAGCCTCACTCCTAAAAAGTAATACTTCGTAATTAGGTAGATTTAACCCATCCAATAATTCAACAAGATAAAGCAGTTGTTCATACTCAGGTAATACATAATCCCATTTAAAATCTTTATTGCTACTTTGTAGTTTTTGAATATTTTGATGATGGAATTTAACAGCCTTTGGAAAGATTTCATCAAGGAAGGATAGTGATTCTTTGTATCCTGGCTTTTGATGCAACGCATCTACACATAACTCAACGGCACGATCTAAATCACCCTTAGAAAATGCCCTTTCAGCACGTACCTGGAATCTGCCGTATCTGGTGAAAAATCCACAGGAACTAAATATCAGAATTACGAAAAATATCGCTATTATTTTTGAATTGTTTACCTTGCTTAAACTCATATAGTTATGCCCATTCTTTTTAATCCTTTGAGTGATTCCCGTTTGGATAAATTTGATAAACGGTATGTCGATGACTTAATGAGCCCCAATACTGCATCAGGGTTGGTATAGGAATATTGTCTTAATGCCCATCCAATTGCTTTTCTGATAAAAAATTCTTTTTCATCCATTGTCAATGATATGATACGAGCCAATAGATTGAAATCAGTACAATTTTTATATTTTAACTGGGTGAGAAGTGATGTTCGACGAACCCACATATTATGGTGTTTTACCCAATCCATCAGAAGAGATTCTATATTTGCATGATCGAGAAGGGCAGGACCCATAAGATTTGTAGCGATACCATCAACAATATCCCACCATTGAGATTTTAGGATCATGTCCATATAAAGATCAATATTTTCTATGGTGATAAATTTATTAAATCGGATGCAATATCGTAAAACAGCATACCATTCCTCACGATATTGGGCATTATTAAAAACATAGTATATCAGATGTCGATATTCATTATTATTTTCTGGAGAATATGATTTACACAGTTTTGTTGAAACTTGTTTGACATCAGCGGCAGCGACTCCCAAAAATGACATTTTATTCTTCATATAAGCTTCTTGCATTTTCGCTTTTTCCGGATCAGCAATTTCCCTTAGTTCCGCCAACAATGAAATTGAGAACAATTCTGATTTTTGATTTTTACTCTCCACATTGACTGTCATGTTGACCATTTTATTTTATCAATATTTCGACGATTTTTTTTAGTCGGTCTTCCTTCACCTCTTTTTCTCCTGGCTACAGGGTATTGAATGGCTGCCTTTTGGATGAGGTATTCATCTTCTGGAGTCATATCCTCGCGATAATTCTCAACTAATTTTGCAGAAATTCTTTTATCAATCAATCCACTGACTTTATAAACTAACTTTATTGCCTGTTTTTGAATTGTAATGATTTCACCACCCACCAGATATTTTGAAGGTTTTATTCTGTTATCATTTATTTTAACTTTTCCTGAATTACAGGCATCGCTTGATAATGACCTGGTTTTATAAGCTCGGATAGCATGGAGCCATTTATCGATTCTTACTTTTTCAATTGTTTTTTTCATATTTTAATAGAGATCTATTTTAATAATAGGTTGATGGTTATTGATATCATCCATAATATTGTAAACATTATATCATTTCAGTAGGAAGTACCATAATAAAACTTCAGTAATTTAGACATCTAATTTAAGAGTTATAATTGAAAAAGAAGAAACACGAACAATCAAAAGAAAACCATTATCGCATATACGGGATTAATGGATGTGCTGAATTACTAAAGCACAGGAAAAATCAAGTTCAGTCCATTGATGTGATGGAAAACAGTCCAGTCCAACAAATGACATTTTTCAAAAATTATCTGAATACTCGTTCAATCGGAGTAAAAATAATTTCAAAACAGAATTTTTTGAACAAATATCAGGGATTGAGAACTCAGGGTATAGTTGTGCATTTTTCGGACAATATTGCACGATACAGCTTACCAGATTATTCAAAACAGACAGGGGACATATTCCTGTTGTTTGCGGATAATATAGAGGATCCCCAGAATCTTGGTCAAATTATCCGAAGCGCAGAGTGTGCCGGTGTTGACGGTTTGGTTATTCCAAAACATCATAGTGCCGGAATTACAGATACTGTATTACAAGTCAGCCAGGGTGCCTTCGTACATCTGCCTGTCTATATCGTCGGTAATATTCGAAACACATTGGAGGATTTAAAAAAGCAAGAATTCTGGACTGTAGCACTAGAAAATAGCGTTCAATCAAAACTATGGCATGAAATTGATTTTAAAGGGAAAATCGCCTGTGTAGTTGGAAGCGAAGGAAAGGGCATCAGACAATTAATAATAAAATCATGTGATTTTCTTGCCACAATTCCAATGAAAGGTCGGATTGGATCTCTAAACGTTACAGCTGCTGTAAGTGCAATCCTTTTTGAACGAAATAGGCAAGTCCACGGAAATCAATAACCCCAATATTTATAAACTCATTGTGAATGTTTGATCTGGTTATCATTGGTGCTGGTGTTTCAGGGTTAAGTACCGCCTCATATTTTGCATCAAAATATAAGAAGTGGCAAATTTTGTTAATCGAGAAATCTTCCCATCACGGACGTGGTATATCCAGTAGAAATAGCGAAGTTATCCATGCAGGGATTTATTATCCTAAAAAATGGTTAAAATCAAGATTATGTTTAGAAGGAAATAATTTACTTTATTCATTCCTGGAAAAATACGGTATCCCTCATAAAAAAACTGGAAAGATAATTGTCGCTGGAAATGATCAACAGGAAACCGCCATTAAAAAAATCTATTCTAATGCGGTGAGTAAGAATGTAAACGGATTGGAATTGATGACGCAAAATCAAGTAAGGATGCTCGAACCTGATGTGAAGTGTAAAATGGGGATGTACAGTAGCGAGTCAGGTATCCTTTCGACAGAGAGGTATATGGATGTTCTATTATCAATTTATAAAGGAGATGGGGGATATTATTTACCTGAAACTGAATTTAAGTCAGTAAACAATTCTGGTAATAAAATGAATGTAACATTACATTCTGGCCAAGATGGTGAAAGTCAGATCGCAACCAAATATTTAATAAATGCCGGTGGATTGAACGCCACAAGTATCTCAGAAAATGCAGGGTTTACCCAGGTACCGAATGTATACTATTGTAAGGGACATTATTTTAAGGTGCATGGAGTAAGAAACAGCTTTTCTCATTTGATTTATCCAGTGCCGGATAAGACATATCTTGGAACCCATGTTACAATTGATCTTCAGGGCGAAATAAAACTCGGACCTGATGCAGTATATATGGAAAATAATATTGAAGATTACTCAGAATATTTGTCAGAGAAATCATCATTCATTGAGAGTGTGAAAGGATTCTGGCCCAAAATTGATAACTACGAGGTTGTGGAGGATATGATTGGTATCAGGCCAAAACTCTACTCAAATGATATGAATGCAAAAGATTTTATTATTAGAGATGAGGCAGAAGATGGTTATCCAAATTGGATAAGCATGTATGGAATTGAAAGTCCTGGTTTAACTGCCAGTATGGCGTTTGGTCCATATATTGACAGAGAATTCTTTTCAAATACTAGATAACATGTAGGTATTTCATTACATTCATCCAGTCAGGATTTAGCATAAACATTGCAATTCCTGTGAATGCTAAGAATGGACCAAATGGCAAAGCCCGATCAGCCTCTTTTCCTGACAGACGGTTGGCAATTCCAAATGCAATCAAGGTAATGAGAGAGCCTAAAAAGATGGTTGCTGCTATATTCATTGGACCAATCCAGGATCCCAGGACTGCGATAAGCTGAAGATCTCCCATCCCCATTGTTTCCTTTTTAAACATACCCTTAGTTAACAGATAAACACCGCCAAGATAACATACTCCCATGAGCATTCCCCAAATTGCAGTTATTGCATTTTCAGGGTATATTAGGTAATAACCAAATAATACTACCAATGCCATGAGGATGAGAACAAGGGGGATGATCATCAGATCGATATCGATAAAGGATATTGCAATAAGTATGGATACAATGATTACGAATAATATTGCCTCGGGGAGAGCATATTTATAGAATCCCCAGAACCATAAAGTACCAGTCAACATTTCAACAAAGGCATATCGGAAAGAAAATGATTCACCACAATTTGCACATTTCCCCCGTAGAATGAAATAACTTAATATGGGGATATTATGGTACCACTTAATGGCAGAATTACATGATGTGCAATGTGATCCTGGTAACACAATTGATTCATTCTTTGGCAATCTGTAAATCACCACATTCAAAAAACTGCCAATCATCATTCCTGCGAGTGCGGCTATCACTCCAAGGAATAATCCGGGTTCAATCACTAGAAGGCTTCACCAATCTGGAAAATAGGTAGATAAGTGGCAAGCAGAATGACAAGGATGATCGCACCTACTAAAATCAGCAGTATTGGCTCAATAATGGAGGTAATCCTGTCAACAATGGCATTTACCTGTTTTGTATAAAAATCGGCAGCTTTTAAAGCCAGCTGATCAATTTCACCTGTTTCTTCTCCAGTAGAGATTAACTGAATAATTGTAGGGGGAAAGACCTCAGTATCCTTTAGTGCTCGGGATATATTGATACCATTTTCAATGTCAGCTGCTGCATGTTTCAGGGCGAGTTCGTAAACCCTATTTTCGACAACTTTTGAAATAAGATTGAATGATTCTAAAACAGAAACACCGGCATTTAACAGTATACCCAGTGTTTTAGCAAATCTGGCAAGTACATTTAATCGGATTAAATTTCCAAAAACGGGAACCATTAGATAAAATTTATCAAGTAAAAATCTAATTGTATCTGTCATAGCGAGGAGCCATGCTACTACAAAGAATAAAAATGTGAATGATAAAATAGAAAACACATTCGTCTGAATCCACGCCGATAAATTAATAATCATTATCGTAAACATGGGTAGTTCCGCCCCCAGAGAATCATAGACATCTGCGAACTGGGGTATGATTTTAAGGAACATAAATAGAAGTGCTCCAAACAATGTGATTAGGATAATGACCGGATAGAAAAGTGCAGAGACAACTTTTCGTTGTGTATCTGCCTGATATTCCATGTATATGGCTAATTCCTCAAGGGTTGATGTGAGTTTACCACTCACTTCACCAGCTCTCACCAGGGAAATAATTAGATTAGAAAATACACCTGGATGTCGTTCTAACGCATCTGAAAGTAGTAATCCTCTACGGATATCCATTTCAGTCTCTGATAAAGTTTTACTCAATCGTTTATTCTTTTCTTCTTTGGAAAGAAAGTGCATTGCCCTTTCGATGGTTAGTCCGGCAGTGAACATAGTGGCAAGCTGTCGGATAAAGAAAACCATTGAGTTTAATGGTACCTTATGTTTATACCGTGTTAGTTTTTTATTTAGCCTTTGGAGGAATGGCCCCATAAAATCAAAAGATGTATCCTTCTCTTCCAATTTTACAATAGTAATATTATCATCCTCACCTCGTATTAAATCGCCGGCTTCGATGATATTAGTTGCTTCTATTTCCCCTTCAGTTCTATTACCTTCAGCGTTTCTGATGAGATATGTAAATAATGCCATTAATTGTCTTCCACTGTTGATCGGAGTACTTCATAAATAGTCGTAATTCCGGTTTTTATTTTACCAATGCCTGCATCTCTTAAGGGTGTCATTCCCAATTGTACGGCCTTATCTCGGATTATTTCCTGATTTGCATTCTCAAAAATTAATCTTCTGATGGGCTGTTTTATCTCCAGAATTTCGTGAATGGCAGTTCTTCCACGATATCCGGTATACCTGCAGTGGCTACATCCTTTTCCATGCATAAATTGAATGTCTTGCAATTCTTCTTTGCTTAATTGAATTCTTTCCAGTTCTTCCGGGGTCGCGTCATATGGTTGTTTACAATGCTGACATATTGTCCTTATCAATCTTTGGGCCATTACCAGGTTCAAAGAAGATCCCAAAAGAAATGGGGGTATACCAATGTCTAATAATCGGGTTATGGTAGATGGAGCATCGTTGGCGTGCACCGTACTGAATACAAGGTGACCGGTTAATGAAAATTTTACCGCAATATCGGCGGTTTCTGAATCCCTTATCTCACCAATCAATAGAACATCGGGATCCTGTCTCAGAATAGAACGAAGGGACCGAGAAAATGTCAATCCAATTTCATCATGCATTTGGACCTGATTTATTCCTGCTATCTGATATTCCACAGGATCTTCAACAGTGGTCACATTAATGCCCTCACTTTGGATTTCCAGAAGGGAGGCATATAAAGTTGTTGATTTACCACTACCAGTAGGACCGGAAAGTAAGATCATGCCATAGGGCTGTTTGATCCATTTTCTAAAGATTTTTAGTTTACTTTCAGGAAATCCTAAAGTTGTCAAATTTAATTTTTTACCACCAAATCCCAAAAGACGCAGTACTGTTTTTTCACCATGAACGGTGGGGAGGATAGATACACGAACATCAATATCCCTATCGGGGGTTTTGATTTTCATTCTACCATCCTGAGGCAATCGGTGTTCAGCAATATTTAATCTGGAAAGAATTTTCAACCTAGTGGTAATACCATTTAGGGACGACATAGGCGGTGTCATAATTTGTGATAAAACGCCGTCAATTCTAATTCTCACTGAAATATTTTTCCTGCCAGGTTCAATGTGAACATCAGTAGAATCTTCTTTTATAGCTTCAAGAAGCATAAGATTCACCAGTTTCACAAAAGGAGCCTCATCGGTGGATACTTGCTCCGTGGACAAATCCAATTCCTGTTGATCACCATCATCACCGGATAGAATTGATATATTGGCAAGTACATTCTCTACTTCGCCGCTTTGGCGGATATCGCCATAAATTTTCTCAAGTGCCCGATGAATTGCATCCAGACCGGCGACAGTAACTTCAGGATTCAACCTTGTGAGTTTTCTGATAGTATCCAGGCTGGCAAGATCTTCCGGGTCATCCATGGCAACTAGAATACTTGTATCAGTTTTGTTTAAGGCAATCACATTGTTTTCGGTGCAGAAATCCTCAGATAACAATCGAACAACATCTTCAGAGGCCTTCATTATATCTTCACCGGAAATATGTTTCTCTCCCAATTGCGAAGCAAATGATTTGACAAAATCATCTTCGGAAAGATTGCCCTGCTTTACGAGTATTCTGCCCAGCTTTTCGTGTGATTCTTTTTGTTCCTGCAAGGCAAGATTTACTTGTCCGGCATCAACATATCCATGATGAATCAGTATTTCACCAATCTTTTTAAACTGTGGATTGAAATTATCCATCTATATCAGACTCACTATTTCATTTTCCTTAATAATTATTAAAATACAGCCTATCTGAACGTTTTTTTGAACAGATAGACTGTATGTAATTGCAATCTAGTTCTAATCGACGCTTATGGACAGTTTTCGCATTCTCCACCAGATCTCATCAGACTGATTTCAATCTGATTACTCGTCATTTGCTGAGGATCAAGTAGGTTTACCCAAACAGTTGAAGGGAAGTCATCATATTCGCATGCTTCACAGTCATTTTCGTCGGTACATGTTTGGGGATCTGTAACTGGGCATAATGCTATATTATATCTAAAATACCATCTTGCCGACCCATTGGGGTCCGAGATTTGTACAGGGTTTCCATCCCATAACGGATCATTCGCCGGGAATGGATCCAGTAATACACCACCAACGGTACTCAATTGCAGTCTGCCGTTATCAATAGATTCCATATAGAAATCTGTTAAACTGGCATTGCAGGAGATGATACCTGTATAACAACCTGGATCGATATCCGGTGGATTATTATCATTTGGGAATGTGCTGAAATCCCAGAAAACAGGGTTACAGCTCAAATTGACTGCACCAGGTAGAATAGGTAGCTGAAATGGTCCGCCATTATTATTTGTCCGACTATCAATCAGCAATATATCAGCTCCGCCATCGACGTTATTACCGCCATATGTTTGAGCTTTGATAACAAAGAAATCAAAGATCGGCATTGATGAATAATACAATTCCGCCCAGGCAATACCATCAAAGTCTTCACCGTTTGAATTAGGCATCCCGGTTTTTGCTTCACCATTAATGAGTGCCGGCTGCGCACTTAAATCCCAGAATTCTTCACTTTGTCCATCACCACTTGGAGGTATTGCTATAATTGAATCTAAACAAACATAAACAAGACTGTCAGTGATAGCATCACCTTCCTCAGCCCACATGACGATATCACCGGGAACATAAGATGTATCAACATTCCATGTTGGTGAGAATTCATAAACGGATAACCATACTGTTGTTGAATCATCCACAGGGTTTGAGTGCAGATCCCATAAAGAAATTGATATAGGTAATTCATACATTCCACCACCAATAGTTGCCAGATCAACATAACTTGCCGTTATGTTACCATAAGCAGGTGGTCCAGTATGAATGGTAACTGGAATATCAAATGCTTCACCTAATGGGTTCAACATTTCTGTGTCCTCAAGATCAAAAACCACAGCATGCATTCTGATTGTCCCGGGTACGGTGCCGGAATTGACAGTGACAGAAGCTATACCGTTACTTGATTCAACAATATCAGAAGTTAGATCATTATCAAAATGGACACCGCTTGGCGATGGCATGGTGATTTCAAAGAATACCAGGTAATCTTCTGACACAGGATTTGCATTTGCATCCCTCAGAATAGCAGATACTTCTGTAGCCTCTACGCCGCCGCCATCCTCTACCATGATCTCACTTGGAACTGGTGGTATGAATTCAATGTACTCAAATGTATTTGAGTTTAATGCAATATTTGTTGTGTCACTCAAACCATCATAGGTGCCGATGACAAAAGCCAAACCAGCATCATTCGTCATATTGAAAATGACTCTGGCTGTATCATTCTGGAAATAACCATATGGTTCAATAGAGGCAAATGGTACAAATGTACCAGAGGAGTCTCTCAAACTCTGAAATTGGATAATATCTCCGTTTTCCGGTCCATATCCAAGGGTATCTACATAAGTTGCCCAAACTGTCGTGGAAAATACTGGATTACCATCATTATCGTCGAATGGGAGTTCGGTTTGTACTGCATTCACAGATAATTCCGCAATACAGTCAGGGCATTCAGCAATATTATCAACAATCTGAATTTCAATGACGCCTGGGTCAACAGTAGATCCTTCAATGGTAACAGTGATATTTACATCATCGCTAAATTCACCTGTACCTGCTGTATCGATATATGCCGGTATTAAACAAAATGTGTTCATTCCGATACCGAGCGAATCTGAGGTTACCAGGGTGTTATCAAGGAATCCAATGTCAGGACTATCAGATGAAAATGTAATATCAATATCACTAACACCACCACCATTTGCATCCATAGCAACAGCGGAGAGCGTATCACAATAAGTACTATCAGTCCGAGTGACATTTATTACGGAGGTACTTGCCCAGGCAAGAAGGGAGGTGACACTGGCCACTTCCATTTCATATTCAGATTGAATATTGACGCTTCGATAGGCAGTAAAGAGAGTATCGCTATCATCTTCTAAAGAAAGTATATATGATTTAATATTGGCAATACCAGTATTATTGGGATCAAGATTTAAAATAGCATTGGCAATACCAATTGAATCTGAATACGCCAAAGATTGAGATAAGGTCCCAATCCCAGAGGTAAGATTCATAAAGTAAACAGGTACATTTTGAACTGCTACACCATAAATATCTTTTACAATTGAGTTGAATTCAATTGAATATGTTGTATCCTGCTCAGCCTGGCGAAGTATAACTACTTCCTCAGGAAATGCAAATAGATCAAGTGAGTTTACGATATCAGGATATTGTTCCTGTCCAGCAATTGTGATCTGGATATTTGTTGAAGGTACTAATGGGGCACCTGGAACACTAACAGAAAGATCAACCGTTCCGGTTTCGATCCCCACATTAGTAAAAAATATTACACTGGCGATGCCTTCATTGTTTGTCAGAACCTGACCGGAGCTAATGCTACCACTATTCGGATCTGTGAGTTCAAACAGTATTGGCGCATCCGGTATATTGGCACCTTCTTCAGTTAATGCTCTTGCATATAAGGTATCTGAATACACCTGACTTGGGTTTGTAATTAGAATAATCGGTTCCTGTGCCCAGGCTTGTATATGATGAATCTCAGAGGGTGTTTCAACAGAAAATACCGATACAGTTGTCGATGCCTCCAAAGTATTCTCCTGTGAGTCAGTAACTACTGCTCTCAAGTCGATATTTCCTTCATCTTCAGAGGCTACATATAGAGTATCCCTGGCATAACCAAGGGCATTACTCATACCCTGACCATATTGAAGAATACCATATTGAGGTGTATCATTAATAAAGTCAACATGAACATTCTCAACCGGCACACCTGCTACATCTTTTACTATGGCATTCAGGACCACACGGTAAGTGGAATCCTGTACACCTTCAAAAAGTAAAACATTATCTGGAGAAGTTGTAAATGTGAGAGTTGTAACATCATCTTCAGGGAAAGTAAGTTCAGGAGCAGCTGTGCAAATATTGAGTGATGAGGTAAATAGGGTAACAGAGTCATCTAATGGATCTACAACTTCCGCAACAATATTATCGCACACATCTACCATCTGATTATAATATAGAATCGGTACTAATCCATTAGCTTCATCAGGATGAGCTGGATCAATAACAAAATTCAACAATGTTAAATCAGCTGGTGTAACAAATTCATTTACACCAACAGAATCCTGTTGACAGCATGAATATTCTTCATTGCTTGATAAATCACCATTTGGACTAGAAATAATATTATCAATTGAAAATTGTACTGGCAATCGATTGATTCGAACACCATCCTCATCAACAATACTGGCAACAAGAAGGAGGTAATCAAAAGAAGAGCTTACTTCAAGGTTACTTTCATTACCGACAAACAATGGTGTAACCGTACTATTTTCAATGGCAAATCCTTTGTACCATTCAAAACGATCAACATTATATTCTACATTTGGGCTACCAGGGTTGTTTAGTGTAAAGTTTACGACTTCAGAATCAAGTACTGAATTGGAAACAGAAATTTCAATTTGGACCATCATCCCATCGACAATAATTTCAGAGGCGAGGGCAGTGTATATAGTTGAAACTATACCATGTGAATTAGTAATGCCGGATGTACTGGAAAGAACACCAATCTCGGCAAGACCGGATCCGGTAACTCTTTCAAAATTGACATATACACCTTCCATAGCACCACCAACAGAATCTGTGACACGAGCATAAAGTGTATCTACCTGGACAGTATTGATTTCACCATCGGGGATAACACCGCTCACAGTCCAAGTATTCAATCCGGCAGCAAGACTGCTATAATATTGGACTGAAATTGTACTTGAGGTTGTGACAACAGTCGATCCGTCATTTAGAGGATCCATTACAGATGCATTCACTGTGACATTTTCGGGATTACCAGATGGCCCAAGCAAGCTTGTAACTGCAATACCTTGAGAGTTTGTCAAGACATCATTTCCTGTCAAAGCACCCCAGCTGGAAGTATTTTCAAAATGAACAGGAACGCCAGTTACTGCAGCACCACTTTCATCCACTACTGTAGCAGATAATGATACTGTATATGTAGAATCGGGATTGTTCTCATCAAGATAGACATTTCCAGGAATTGACATGAGAGATATTCCATCTACCTGAGTTGAAATCAGATATTGTAGTTCAGAAATAAAACTGACTACGAGAGTATCAGAAATCTCACCATCGGCTCTTTCGAGATGTTTAAAATCAATATTTTCAAACGTGAGTTCGATAGAAGAGCTTTCAACTGCCCTAGCTAATTCGTCTATGGTTACATAGGCTTTTACTTCGGCATCACCAAGTTCACTTCCAAATGTAGATAGGGTTACTGTGGCTTTTCCAATATCATCTGTCATATCTTCTGTTTCTACCAATCCGCCCAGCATGGATAGGTTAGTAAAATGAACATTAAGATTTTGAACAGGATTACCAATGTCATCTCTGACAAATGCGTTAAACAATGTATTATATTCCATGTCTGGTGCATTATCAGCAACAAGAACCATATTATTATCTGTACCGGAAGTATTCATAGTCAGAACATCAGCCTGGCTTTCCACAGATAAAACCGAAAATGAAATAGTTTCATCCGCTTCATTGTCATATTCATCGGCGTAAGAGGCAGAGACATTTATCGTACCAGCCTGTCCATTATCTTCAAATGTAACAGTGGCTTTACCATTATTATCGGTGGTTCTTGTGGGAGTAGAAATAGTACCGAGGGTAATTGACGCATCGGTATTTTGCCATGTGAAGTTGATTGTTTCACCTTCAAGGAAATTTCCATCTTCATCTTTTAATTCTGCACTGATGGTAACCAGTGTAAGTCCGAAATCCGCATAAGTATCGGCATCGATGGCATCATGCATCATATTCAGTTGATAATGAATAACCGGAGGTTTTGGTTTTGTAGTATCACAAGACAGGGCGATGAGGATAATCAGGAAAGTAAGGACTCCCCAGAAAATTGCCATTATTTTTTTCATTATTTATTCCCTTCGATTGATGTGGGTGTAATAGAATTCTGTATTGTATCATGTGGAATCATGAGTTCCTCAGCAGATTCATGCCAGGATTTTTTCTCAATTCCAGTATAATTGTCTTTAACAATTACAGGTCGTATTTCGATGATCAGATCGGTCTTGGATTCAGTCTCTATAGTATGCACAAAGAACTTTTCACCGATATAGGGTAACATCCACAAAAGCGGGAAGCGATGTTTTTCGAATTTTTTGTCAGCGCCGAGTAGTCCGGCTATTACAATAGTCTCACCATCTTCAACACGGACAGTTGTGGTGGACATTCTTCTTTTGACCCATGGTATATTATCAAATGGGCCAATAAAATCAAATATAGAGCTTACTTCAGGTGTAATTTCAGTAGTGATGTATCCATCGGAATTAACAATGGGTTTAATTCTTAATTTAATTCCAACTTCTTCTCTTTGTACCTGTACTTGTCCTCCGACTCCACCGGAAGAAAGAATATAAGGGACAATATCAACCATTTCAATATAGGCTTCTCTGCCGTTTAAAGCAACAACCTGCGAATTGGCAAGAACATCTGCTTGATTATTTTTAATCAGGAAATCAAGAGTTACATCATAAGCAGTGAGTTGGCGGCTCATTCGTAATTTATTATCAGGATCAATCCTCTGAAAATACATTGAGCTTGGTATTTCACCTGTGGCCAAGGGAGTTAAATTTTCAGTGACGATGCCACCACTATTTGTAAATGAAACACCAGGTACCAGTGAGCCTGTTTCAAGACCACCAGCTAAATTAACTGGACTTCCAGTCTCAGCAAGTATAGTACTGATTTGAGCCAGTTTACCCCAGTCAACACCCATTTTTTGTTCATCGGTAACAGTAACCTCAATAATTCGAGCTTCCAACATGATTTGCAAAGCGGGCACATCAATTTTTTTGATAATCTTTTTGATTTCAACAATTTTCTTTGGGCTGGTATTGATTAATAATTTATTTCCTGATTTATCGACAGTTACCTGTTCGGTAATTTCTACAAGCAATTCTTTTATTTCTTCTGCATTGGCATACTGTAAATCGATTACGTAGGAGTTTATCCCAACTTCCTTTGATAGTTGATCCTCTCTGGCTACTAATATTGAATTATCAATAATTTCATAACTCAAGCCAACAGCTCTCACGACAAGATTAATCGCCTGACTAATAGGTACATCATCCAGATGAATTGATAATTTATCCTGTTTACTTACCAATGGGCCAGTGACGATATTGTATCCACTTTCTTTTGCTAAAATAGCAAGTACTGTGGGCAAATGAGTTTCTTCTGCATGAATAGTAACTAATGGTTCACTATCCGCTACCGCCGTATTGGCTTCATTTTGGGCAAAAATATATCCTGATAACAGAATCGAAATGATGAGTAGTGATTTTTTCATTTTTAACTTTGTATCCTTGCTATGGGTATTTAATTATTTGTTAATGGTTGAGGGTTAAGAATATGGGTGAAAACATCGCCGTCTCTCTCAAATGTTACACGAGTGGCGCTGACGCTTGTCACAATACCGCCGGCGATAGAATCTCCAGCGCTAATATGGAAAATTTGATCATGGTAATGGCCAATGGCATAATTCTTACTGGCGGCTATACCGGCAGAAAAACGTACGCTTGACACACCATATCCAGAAAAATCAAGACCATCAAGGGCGATGACCTTGGTAAGATCAGTAGGTATATCGCTTATTTTAAATTTATAATCCTGTTGCGCTTGAAAACCAGCTTCCATTTCACGCACTTTTTCTGATAAAATTTTGTCGGTACCAGTTGCTTCATTATCATAAGTCAACCATAACTCGGACTTTTCCTCGTAAATTTTGTATAATTCCCATCCAAAATACGGGATAGCAATTAATCCTATCAATAGGAGGGAATACCAAAAAAACTTTGTTCGTAAATTCATAAAATTACCCTCTCTTTTTATTGAGTGCAACTGTGGATATCTGCATTTCAACTACTTGATTCATCAGTTCCTCAGGATTTTTTGAAAGCGTAAGTCTTTCCAGGCCATTGTTCAATATAAAACTATCAATGCTGATAAGGCGTTCACTCTTTTCAAGCTCAGTTACAAATTTTCCAAATTTATCATAAGTACATTTTATCTCAAGATTATATGGAATATAAGTATACAGGTCTCTTTCTTCCTTTCTTCCAGGTTTGATATGTTGAACGGTGATTTCCAAATCACTGAGTAGATCAGTAAGTGTATTCAGGAATTCTATTGAGGCAACTTCTTTTAGGGACTTATCATTTTTAAATGCCATATTTCGTTCAAATACGGTATAAACATGATCTAACTGCTCAGCAAGAATCTGTGCAGTAATCAATTTTTCATTATAAGTGATCTGTTCCTCTTCAAGATTTTTTATTTCTGTTGGTAGAGGATCATACATTCTCTCATTGAAAAGCATAAACCCTATAATGAATATCGATGTAATAAAAAATAAACTATAATTTCTTTTCATATCTGATAAATAATCCTTTTCTTCTGATTTTTACTTTTTTTGTAAACGTTTTTTTCTGGTTAATTCAATCTTGAATTTCAAAATTTCCTGACCTCTTGAAATAAATCGTTCAGAGTTAATAAATTTAATATCGGTGAAATCAGCGTTAAATAATTCATTATTTTTCAAAGTATTGATAAAATTTTCTACTACGGTAAAATCTTTGAGATCATCAAATACCCTGGATATTGCCGTGACTGTGACTCGTTTTGTCAGTTCCCGCCTCACAAGAGATGTTGAATAGTTAACACCGGTAATGGCCATATGCTCGGGGGTTATTTCGGATAATATGTTCAGTTTATCAGCCCATAGTACCCGATTTGATTTCCACTCATATAGATTTTCAATATCTGCTTTTGATAAATCAATACCTTCATCTTCTTTTAGGGATTCTATCTGATTTTTTACATCTTCAATTCTGAGTTTTCGTTCCTCAGAAAGACGGATTAAATCATTCTGGAAGCTGTAAAATCCGAACCCTAAGCCAATAAAACATAACGCGTAGATAGCAAATAAGAACCATCGACCAACTTCGCGTTTCTGTTCTCTTAGCTGAGCCCGGTTTACGGTCTGATTCAAATCAATAATTATAAAATCGCTCATATTATTTCTTTACTCCAATTGTCTTGTGGGAATTTTGTGCTTGTTAAAATGATATTCGTTTGTCCTAATCTTTGCTTTTTGTCTTTTTTTCTAATCCCCTGATGGCTGCACCAATGGCAATAGCATACTGGGCGGGATTGTCAATAGAATCAGCATTTTCAATTTTTTCAAATGGGTCTAAAATTTCAACCTTCATATTCAAATTTTCTGATAAGCTATCCACTAGACCGGGTAAGGCCGCTGAGCCACCTGTCAGATAGAATTTGTTAAAGAAAGCCTGAGGGCTATTTTTCATATAATAGCGTAATGTTTTTCTAATTTCTTCTGTTAGAGTGGTGTAGATAGTTTTCTCAGCCATTTGAAGGGAAAAAGGTGAATCACCAGCAGAATCATCTGCATTTGATGACAGTGAATTAATCCCTTTTTCAATCTTTAAATCTTCTGCTTCTTTATATGAAATACTTAAGGCTTTTGCTGTTGCCTGTGTAAAATGGTGTCCAGCTGTATTGATTTCACGGGTAAAGAATTTCTGTGTTTTCCCCCAGGCCACTAATGTGGTATTTTGGTTACCAATATTCAGTATCACATCTGAACCTTCTGAAAGAAGTCCATTATTACCAACATAGGCGTTCGCCAATGCCACAGGTTCAGCTTCAAATATCCCATGTTTAAAACCGGACTCCTTCAAGATTTCATTATGGAATGTAATAAGTTTTCTGGATGTTGCCACCAATAGAATGAGTATTTTATCCAATTCTTTTGGATCACTACCCAAAACATGATAATCCAGTATGGGTTCGGAACCATCCATAGGGATATGTTTTTTTGCTTCGAATTCCAGAGAGGAAAGCAATTCGTCTTTCGACATTTCCATGGTTGATAATTGCCGTACACTCACATTGCTACCAGAAATTACTGAAACAACATTTTTTATACGCTTTGGGTTAATTTTCATGGATTTGCATAAATCCTGAATAGCTGCTACCCAATTGGATTTGCCGATGGTTTCAGGGTTAAATTTTGAGATGTCATTTACTAGCGGTCTTATTCCTATATTTTGCAAAGAATATCCATCAGATGTTTTATCTAATTGAACCATTTTCACTTGAGAATATCCGAAATCAATTCCTATTGTCATATTTTTATGCTTCGCTTCCTTTTATAGATAGTATGTCAATTATTTTTAAATGAATATGTTAATAACGTTTATTCGCTACTTTGCGGTGCCTTACCAAAACCCACCAATCTCACTTCTTTTTCATTATTCTGATATTGGATAGTTGGAAAATAGGGTGGAGGACTACAGACATTGTTCTCATCAAAATGATAACTTTTTTGATATCCTATCGTCTGATTATAAGGGCCTGGGTTATTACGGATAATATAACCGCGATATTTTTGGGTTATGCCACCCCAGATAGTAATAGTCCCTCTTGCATCCTGATTTGAAAATGAACCAGGAAAATTATTTGCCCATGGACCGCGACCATCACCATGCGGGGGAGAAAAATGCCCAGTGGTTACATTCTGCCAGTATTGGACGGTAAATGATTCATTAAAAGCAACAAGGGAGGCATGAATAACAACTCCACTACCCTGTGATTGATTACCGGCACCATTTAGCAGTGTATTTGCTACTATAATATTTGCCCCGGATACTAAACCTAATCTGTTATCACTGCCTAAATTGCATTTTTCATCAGGTTGTGGTGGACCAACATTACCGGCAGGTGCATCGGCATTTCGGATATCATCCGTGATCCAGATATTGCACCATAATGTATCAGTTGGGGTGGCAAAATTATTTGGCCAGGCGTGGCGGCGATAGGTGATGTATTCATCGGTAACTACAGTATATCGTCCTTTGTAGGTGCCATGAACCCTAACCGGACCACCTTTTACATATAATACTTTTGGGCCATTGGGTATTAAAACTTGCTCAGATAATAAATTCGTAGGATCTGGTAAACCTGTTGCTGTTGAAATGGGAACATATTCTGAAGTAGAATAACTATGAGGACCGGATATAGTCGTATTTAAAAAGTATTCATCCATGCCGCTAGCACTATTTGGATATTTAGCTTGGTACGAAATAAGAGAGTCAATATAGGAGTCGCAGGTTCTGAGATCACCGGTACTTGCACAATCTGCGTTTGGATCTGTAACACCTTCTAATAGACTTGGAAAGGCAAATGGTACTTCAGTGGTTCCCATCCGGGCGGATAAATTTAAATGCGGGGGTCTAAGAAACCACCATCTTTTCACAACCACACGAGATTCACCCTGAAATTCGATATCTGTCATTATCAGGGTATCACGGTGGTTGAAATCATGTTTCATCAATTCAGTGGAATCAAAAACCCAGCCGTAACCATCCATGGCGGCATTTTTTGCCAGACCATATCCATCGGGAGGTAATATTACTGGCTGTTTTTCAACAATTGGAGGTTCACCAAGAAAAACATTATCTGGGTCACACATCCCCATTTGAGGATCATTCACCTCTCCAGTGTCTGGATTGATAGTCAAGTATACTGTCCCCTCAAATTCAGGGCAACCAAATTGACTCATTACCATGGTGCCGTTGGTCTGAATATTTCCTCCACTTAGCAAGTCATTGTTTCCAAATGTGACATTTCTACGATTGCCGGGACTGTCATGAACATAAGGAGCGCCACCAGCTTCTTCAGTATCGGTTAAATACATATACTTAGCAAGACTTTGCTCTTCGAAAGCGATTCTGGCAGCATACTCAATTTTTGAATACTCTCCTTTTGTATTCTTGACATACGCTTCACCAACTGCCTCTCCAACAGAAAGCGGTCGAAATGATGTGCTCTCATCTTGTATTTGGGCAATGTGCACATCTCTGTACAAACCCTGCGAAAGATCATCAAGGGACTCATTGTCCATCCAGACACCATCAGGAACCAAAACAGTATCTACACTATTAAAATTAGAACTAACAAGGAAGCTGAATGCCTCTTCAGCCAGTCCCGATTCTGCATTGTAAATAGCTTTGGTCTTGGCAATACGAATATTTAAACTCCGATCTCGATGCATAGCCCAGGCATAAAAGGACATAACGAGAGTCATGCCAATGAAACTCATTGCAACCACGACGGGCAGGACACTGCCTTTTTGATGATTTGATTTTAAATATTTCATAAGTACCCCATTATTATTATATGTAAGCTGCCACCGCAAATACTTGACGGTGGAATTGATAGGGAGTGATTGTTTCATCACCAGATGCATTGATCGTGATGATGTCAATCTGTAATACAAGATTATAAAAATGTCGAGATAGTTTTCCTGAAAGACCTAGATTGGATGGAACCAATTCGCAAATGAAATTGCTTATTTCAAAATCTATATTATTATTGTCTTCAAATAAAAAAGCATTTTTCTTATTACGAATAGTCAACAGAGGATCTCTTTCGGACATCATCCCATTTTCGGGATTTGCTGATATAGTAATGCTTTTCGGCTGTGAACCATCAGGAAACGTAAGGTTAAGCCTAGACATACCCAATATAGAAGAAATATGAATCTCCTCAGCTCTCCGAATCTCCTCACTGATGAATTTTAGCGCGCTATGACCATAATTATTAACATGTTCAATTATCATCTGTTTATTGGTGGCTTTCTGAGTATGGGCTAGGATAGTGCCCATGGACAAAATTATCACAGTCGTTAAGACCATAGTAATAACCACTTCTAATAAAGTAAATCCCTTGGCAAATGATATGGACCTGTCAGTTTTCATCCAATTCTTACAAAAATACCAATTGGTCGACAACAAATATCAGCGGCTCAATACTCTTGTTGCCAAAAATATCATGCCATTCAACTTCAGTCTTAAATCGATAATGTCTTGCCGATGATTGAGGAGGGTTTGTTCTATTCTGAAAGTTAGACCGCCGTAGAGTGGCGGTTGAAATGGCGGTAATGCCATCTTCCTGATAAAATAAAACGACCTCTTTTTCATCATCGCTTCCGATATTTGTCGGGATTTGATTGGCTGCGATCTTAGCTTTCCAGAATTCAGTATAATTCACCAACTCATCGTATGCTCGTTCCCGAACACTTATTTTGTAAACTAACTGTTGGACTTGAGTAACCCCCATCATTACTGCCGAAGAAAAAACTGTGATGATAATAAGACTCACCAAAATTTCAACCAGTGTAAAACCAGAGCTTGTTCCGGGCGGAAAATGATATTTCAGGGGTTTACTCAATAAAGTCCTCTTGCAAAAACCTCAGGGTTATCAGCAATTTGGATAGCATCATCACGAAGGATATTTCCTTGCATGAGTAATCTTTGCAGATCCTGATCAAGAGTTTGCATTCCTTCAGTTCCACCAGCCTGCAATATGCTTGGAATCTGATATATTTTATCTTCACGGATCAGATTTTTTACAGCAGAAGTAGCCACCAGAATCTCTGATGCCGGTACTCGACCATTCCTGTCCTTTGTCGGGAGGAGTTTCTGGGCAATTACTGCCAGTAAACTCTCTGATAACATGGACCTGATTTGATCTTTCTGACCGGGTGGAAAGACATCGATTATACGATCGATAGTTTTGGCAGCACTGCTTGTATGCAGTGTTGATAATACTAAGTGACCAGTTTCAGCTGCAGTAAGTGCCAGTTGAATGGTTTCAAGGTCCCTCATCTCACCAACCAGGATAACATCTGGATCTTCACGAAGAGCCGATCGAAGTGCATTGGCGAAACTATGAGTATGCGCACCAATTTCTCTTTGATTTATAAGTGAACTTCGTGAAGTGTGGTAATATTCCACAGGATCTTCAATGGTAATGATATGACATTGCCGATGGTCATTGAGATAATCCATCATGGCAGCCAGGGTGGTAGATTTACCACTTCCGGTGGGTCCGGTAAGTAGAACCAAACCCCTGTTTTTCATTGCCAGTTGATTCAAGAATGGTGATAATCCAAGCTCATCCACCGAAAGAATTTCAGTAGGGATAGTTCTGAAAACACCCCCAAGTCCATCCATTTGGTGAAAGAAGTTTACCCTGAATCTCCCATGACCTTCCAAAGCGGTGGAGAAATCAATTTCTAGATTTTCTTTGAATATTCTCTCCTGGTTCTTGCTCATTACATCATTCAAGACCCCTTGCATATTCTCTTCATCCAGAGGTGGAAGTTGAAGTTTATGCATTTCACCGTGAATACGGATCCTGGGTATTGAACCGACGCTCAGATGAAGATCAGAGGCACCGCTGTCAAGACTATACTTGAGTAATTGATCTATAGAAAGTTTGGTCATTCTTGTTCAGACTGTCCATATCCTTTGAAGATACCTTCTTCAATATAGAATGTCACTCTTTCACCAGCACCACCCTTCATACCTTCCAGACTGGTAGCTGCAACTTCAGTTTCAGTTATTTCGAATTGCCATTTAGTTTTAACAGATTCTTCTAACTCCAAATATCCCTCATCTTCCAATGTTTCGATATCACCAGCTGGAAAACCTGTTTCGTTTCCAAATACTGTATTGGCATTTAATATGGCTTTTATGGATACTTTCGCATCAGAGGCATAACCTTTTTGGACATATTTCAAGTATGTTGGTACAGCGATAGATACCAATATTCCAAGAATGACCACTACAATCAATACTTCAATCAAGGTAAAACCATTCTGCAATCGTTGCTTCAGTTGTTTCATGTTAAGGAGTTCTCCTGTTTAGTTAATTTTCGTGTATATTAATTTTTGCTATTTAAGAATTATTATCAATTCTTCGCTTTAAATAGGCGGGATAATTTAGGAAAATTTATATTATCCGTATCACCTCAATATGTTACAGAATGTAAGGTCAATTATCCATATTTCCGACGTGAGCATCATGTTCTCCATTGAATACATTGTTACTGCAACGTCGTTAGCTTACCCTTGAACGGCCCCGATTGCAAAGATCAAAATATTAAGAATTTGTAACTATAGCATTTTCCATTCCCGACAAAAATATCCTGTTACAAATTGAATGCAAAAGATTGGACATTTATTATATTTTCTAATACTATCGAAATGAACAAAAAATAAGTGATATCTCATATGATAAAAATGGTAATTAATTCATTTATTTGAGAAAGAATAATTATTTTACTCAATAGGGTTGTGAAGATCGAGAAGATAAATTGAAAAAAATGTAGATTAAATATTCAAAATTCAAATTTTAGTCAAATACGTGTTTTGGCATTATATAATATCCAATCAACACTATCAGCACACATCATATATTTTTTACTTCCAACTTTTCGCAGTCCTTCTTCCGTTCCATTACATACTGATACAAAGATTGGTAGGAATGAAAATTGCCAGTTTTAATATTTTTCGCACAAATAAACTAATAAAAATTTAGACAATTAGATTGTGACAATGCGTATTTTCCCAGTAACCAATAATATAATTTAATGAGTCATTTTTTTAAAAATTTAATAAGTCGTAATAATAAAGGGAAGACAGTAAAAATGAAAAATATTATAACATTATCCGTCTTGACGATTGCAAGCATCACTGCAATATTCAGTGCTACTCAGTCGTTTAATATAAATGAAACACAAGATGGTAAAGTGATTTTGTCTTTCCAGCTGGAAGAAAAAGAAATGAAATCAGAGTCTGGATACACTCGTTTGGCAGGGACAAATGAGGGCCGCACAATGGAAGAGGGGAAACCTGAATTACCGCTATATTCCACATTCTTTCAAATGGAGCCCATGGTAACATACTCTGTTTCTTATGAAGTGATTAGTTCAAGGGTTTTAGAGAATATTGATTTATTCCCGGTACAGGAAGTGAATCATGATTGGCAGACAGGCGATCCGATAGTCAAAGACAATATTTATTATAATTCAGGTAAAGTTTATCCAGAAACAAACATCATAATGAGTGAGCCCATGATAATGAGAAATCTTGAATTGGCTCAACTGACTTTTATCCCTTATAAGTATCATCCTGATACACGTAGTCTTGAAATATTTGATGATGTGGAAATCATTATTGAAGAATCTGGTTTCCGTGAAATGACCATAGCAAATCAGATGGCTCCTTCCAGGACATTTGAAGATTTGTATGAAACCATGATTGTCAATTACCAACGAACAGAAGATGAAGCATTATACCAGCAGCCGGCTGTCCTATATATATGTGGAGGCGGCACCGGTGGGGCAATCAATCATCCTGCTTTTCTTCAGCTGGCCGATTGGAGACACAAAAGAGGATACGTCGTTTATACTGCTTCCACAGATGAGACTGGAGGCAGTTCTGGTTCAATAAAAAATTATATTGAAGATGCCTATGAAACATTTGATCCACCACCAGAATTTGTTGGTCTGGTCGGGGATGTTGGCGGCGGTTACAATATTCCCACCTATCAGGAGTCATGGTCTGGTTATGGCGGGGACGGAGATCATCCCTATTCCCAATTAGATGGGGGAGATTTGCTGCCTGAGGTTTTGATCGGCAGGATATCTGTTTCGAATGGTACTGACTTGTCAAATGTCGTGAACAAAACACTTTCTTATGAACAGGCCTATGATATGACTGACTGGTATGAAAGGTCTGCATTGGCGGGAGATACCAGCCCTTCAGGATTATCCATACAAATTACAAACCAGTATATACAGAACATTCTGGAGAATTTTGGTGTAGATGAAGTCAACACAATTTTTGGTGGTGGCGGTGGTTTCCCTTCATGGATGCAAAGTCAACTTGCCAATGGAATTTTATATTTTAATTATCGAGGATGGCTGGGCGTTAGTGGATTTGGTACTTCCAATATAAATAATGCCAATAATGGTTATAAACTACCGTTTGTCACCTTTATTACATGCGGCACAGGATCATTTGGCGGTACTTCAATTTCGGAATCTTTTTTGAGAGCCGGAACAGTCTCAAATCCCAAGGGTGGTGTGGCAGCAATTGGAACTGCAACTTCTGGTACTCACACAGCTTTCAACAATATAGTTGATATGGGAATATATGACGGCATCTTCTCAAAAGATCTTAAAACTGCTGGAGCAGCCCTGGCAAATGGAAAACTAGCTCTATATCAAACCTACCCTGCCAACCCTTCAAATAAGGTTAGCATATTTACCCATTGGAATAATCTTATGGGCGATCCGGCACTACATCTTTGGACAGATACACCAATGGCAATCGATGCTGTTTATTCTGAAAATATTGGCATTGGCACCAATTTTATTGATGTTTCTGTTACCGGCGATGACGGCAACCCAGTAGAAAATGCCTGGGTAACGCTTGTCTCTGATGATGATGAAATATTTGTCACCTACCTTACCGATGAATGGGGAAATGTTTCTATTGCTATTGATGATTTAACCTATTCCGGTACTGTTGACCTGACAATAACCAAACGAAACTATATACCTCACGAAGGTGAATTTGAAATTGATAACGACGGACCAATAGCCAATATTGACAATGAAAATATCGTCGTTGGTGATGACTCAGGTAATGGAAATGGTGATTTCAATCCTGGTGAAACTATATTACTGCAGCTTCCGATTCATAATCTTGGCACCGATAATCTCGTTGGTCTTCAGGCACATCTTGAAGTAGAATCTGTCAAAATAGAACTTCTAAATGGGGATGTTGATCTTGGATCACTTGATGTTGGTAACATTGTAATAGCAGAATTTGAATTATCAGGTGATCTATCTCTAATGCATTTGGAAGAGCTGGGTCTGATTATATCCATAAATGATTCTTCACTAAATCAATGGTTCTCTTATGTTCATCTCAATGTTCATGCTCCGCTTATAAATTTGGTTGGATATGATGTACAGGGTGCCAATATGATCACACCTGGCATGACGCGGGAGGTTGAAGTCGACATATCAAATTCAGGAGATTTGACTGCTGCTAATTTATTTATTGAAGTAACCTCTAATATTGGTTTGATTGAAATAACCGATGGTTATCTGGAGTTTGGCGATCTATCACCTGGTGAATACGGCTCATCTTCAACAACCATGCTGGTGACTGCCTCAGATGATATTGTCAGCGGATCAATATATAATATGGAAGTAAGAATACAAAGCAGTGATGGATATGACTCTGTTGAGTTTTTGAAATTACAGGTTGGTGAAGCGGATGTTAATGACCCAATGGGTCCAGATGCTCATGGTTATTACATTTATGATTCCGGTGATTTGGGTTATAGCCTGGCGCCGGTTTATGACTGGGAAGAAATCGACCCTGGATATGGTGGTGATGGTACATCTTTGGGGATGAATGATAATGGGAATGGGGAGCCAATTTCATCAGGCACCTGGACGACAGTCGTTGATTTACCATTTACATTTAGCTTCTATGGCATTGATTATGATGAAATATCGGTATGTTCAAATGGTTGGATTTCCTTTGGTGAGTCTGATTTAGCATCGTTCAGAAATTATCCAATTCCCGGAGCTGGAGGACCATCACCAATGGTAGCGGTATTCTGGGATGATATGAAAACCGGTAACGATGGTGACGTATATTACTATTTCAATGAAGTTGAAGAGTTATTCATTATTGAATGGTCAGATATGCATACATATGACCAAAACAGTAATGAGAGCTTCCAGATTATTCTATTTAATGGTCTCACACCAACTGGTGATGGTGAGATGATAATCAATTATAAAGATTTTAATAATACTTCCATAGGAAGTTATGGCGGATATACACCAATCCATGGTGCTTATAGTACTATTGGGATTGAAAACGAACTTGGAAGTATTGGACTGCAATACACTTTCAATAATGAATATCCCCTTACGAGTATGCCATTATCCGACGAGACTGCGATATTCATAACCACTCGTCAACCGGCAGCGATGCTCATGGGTGATACCAATCAGGATGGTGAAATTAATGTCCTGGATATCCTTGATATCATCGCATTTATTCTAAATTCAGGGACAATTGAACCAATCGGTCAGTTTGTTTCTGACCTGGATGATAACGGGGATTTAAACATCCTGGATGTGATCCTGATGATAAATATCATATTAGAAGCATAGTTTTAGAAATTAATTATTGAACGGTCCTCGCCTAATTTCAAAGGCAGGGCTGTTCCAAGTAGGTCGTGAAAACTTGATCGTTATATTTTTATCTTCCTTATTGGGAATTCTACTAGTATATGGTTTTTACGAATATTATCAACACTATCAGGTTTTGATAAATATTCCAGCACGGATTCACGTCAATGGATCACGGGGGAAATCTAGTGTCACAAGATTAATTGCTGCAGGACTCCGTGCCGGCGGCATCAGGACTCTGGCGAAAACAACGGGATCAGCACCCCGTGTGATAGAAATGGATGGCAATGATAGGGTCATTCATCGTTTAAGATCTGCCTCCATTGGAGAACAGGTCAAGTTATTGAGAGCGTTTGCCCAAAAAAAACCTGATGCAGTGGTGATCGAATGCATGGCGGTGATGCCGCAATATCAATGGGTTGCCGAGCATAGAATGGTTCAATCCACAATCGGTGTCTTAACCAATGTCCGTCCTGATCATATTGAAGAGATGGGTCCATTGATGGATGACATTGCCCATTCGTTGGCGAATACGGTGCCGAAAAATGGATTAATGATTACCTCTGAAACCCATAATTTGGAACCCATCAGGGCACGGGCTAAAAAATTAGGAACAATAATAAAAGTAGCTACACCTGAAAAGGATGTTTACGAAACTTTAAAAAAAATCCCGTTCCTGGAGCATGATGACAATATCGCTTTGGCAGTAAAGGTATGTGAAGAAATGGGCGTGGATCGTAAAACCGCTCTTGACGGCATGGTACATGCCAAACCGGATCCTGGTGCCTTGGTGCTTTGGAATTTGAAATTTGGAGATAGTATTTCCCAATTCCTCAGTGCTTTTGCAGCCAATGATCCATTATCCACTCTGAAAATTTGGAGACTGATTCAAGAAAGAATTGACAGCGAAAGTATTACTGTATTTTTAAATTCAAGACATGATAGAAGACATCGGACAAAACAGCTGATGAAATTGGTTTATGAGCATATTCATCCTCATGCCTTCATTGTTCGCGGTGACAATTTACCGCCTGAATTGAGTATATTGAAGAAAAAATATCCTAAAACAATGCTTTTCACCTTTCCATTGTCAGCATCTCCTGAAGAAGTGATTGAACATTTAAAAACCATCCATGATAATTTTATTTTTGGAATCGGTAATATAGTTGGTTGGGGAGACGAGTTTGTGGCGCAATTAAAAGGATATCGAGTTAATGGTTGAAATTGCAGTTGGACTGGGAATTGTCATCAGTTTAATACTTACTGAGACATTGGGTGTAACCGCGGGAGGGGTGATTGTACCAGGGTATATCGCTCTATTCCTTCACGAACCCATGCGAATAATTGGCACATTCATTATCGCAATTATAGTTTTTCTTATCATTCGTTACATTTCCAAATTTATGCTCATTTATGGAAAGCGAAGATTGGTATTATCTCTTTTACTTGGATTCCTTTTAGGATATCTATCAAAAATTTATTTTTTCTTCCCCGATCAATCAATAAACATGGCTGGCATCGGTAATATCATCCCCGGCTTAATTGCCAGCTGGATGGATCGACAGGGCGTTGTCAGAACCATAAGCGTTATAATTGTTATTGCCGTAATCGTCCAGCTATCTCTGATGTTATTTGGGATGGAGGTACCCGCCAATGTTTAGACCGGTTATCCAAAAGACCAGGGTATTGGCCGGTCTTGCATTATTTAATCTAATTGTTTTTTATGTTGCGATCAACTCGCAGGTAAATGAAAAATCCAGAGGATATGAGATAAAAATCGAAGCTGCAGGATATATGCAGGATGCCATGATAGCACTGAAAGATTACCGTCTTGGTGATTCAGGTGTATTTGTCGATTCAGAAAACGATCCCAACGAAACGACATTAATTGGATCGCAATACGGACCAACAACTACCGATGAAGGTGATCTGGATGCCAAGCTAACGACATTGAATCCAAACTTTGCGGCGTTGATTATTGATATGATGATTGAGGCCGGGGTAGAATATGGTGATGCTGTTGCCGTATCGCTAACTGGTTCGATGCCAGGCGCAAATATTGCCACATTTGCCGCTGGAAAGGCCCTAAACTTAGATCTCCATATAATCACTTCCGTTGGAGCATCTCAATGGGGTGCCAATGACCCATATTATACCTGGCTTGATATGGAAACCATCCTCAATGAACGAGAGGTTTTTGATTTCAAATCTGAAGCTGCTTCGATTGGTGGCAAAGGGGATAATGGAAAGGGTGTGAGTATTTTTGGTCGGGAATTGCTCTGGGAATCAATTTACCGCAATAATGTCACTCTTATCCAGGAAGACAGCCTGGTTTTAAGTATAGATCGTAGACTGGATATTTATTCTGAAGATTTGCCGTTAAATAATTATTCTGCATTAATCAATATTGGTGGTGGTGCTGCCAGCATCGGCCCGTCAATCAATTCACGGCTGATTCCGTCAGCAGTTTCATTTCCCGGTGACCTTCTGGAGTTAAGCGGAAGATCTATCGTCAGAGATTTTTCGCGAAATAATATACCTATCATCCAAATTCTTGATATTCACGACTTAGCTGATACATACGCCCTACCCTGGGCGCCGATTCCTACCCCTGTCATTGGTGAAGGGATTATTTTTTCACAATTAAAATATAATTTCTGGATTACCCTGCTATGTCTTATCCTGGCCATTGCGTCAGTCACTGCAGTGGGTATTTACAGTCATAAACAGATCAAAGAGAGAATGGCAAATTATGAACCAGAATCAATACTGTAAGATAATAATAATCCTCACTTTCATCGCTTTTGGTTTGGCAGGTTCAATCCAACCGGTACAGGTAGATAAAAAAGAAATCCTTACCATAAGTGAAAAACGGCGAAGTTATTTTCAACTTCACAAAGAATCGCTTACTTATGAAATTAATGGACCAAAAAATTTACAAATTGTCTGTCGGAGAGCTGTCCCTGAGAAGGATGAAAAATTATGGAAGTTTGGTTATAGAATATTTATTGATGACCAGACTCCGGTGACAGTACGGCATGAAGAAGAAAAAAGTAAAGGTGTAAGATCATCACAGCATCCCGGCCATGGATATACTCAATCCGGGAAATATTTACTAAAAGTTCCAAAAGGTGCCCATGTAGTGAAGATTGAACCCCTGCAGGTTAATTCAGCGCCGGTACTTCTTAGGATGATCACAAAAAAGATTCAAAAACCAGATGTAAAATCGACCTTTGTTGATCCTGAAGGTGATGATATTCCCTTTCATGTGATTGTCGGGAAGAAAATAATTTGTTATCATGAGTTAAATAGTGAAAACCCACTAGTCTATAATTTTAATGGACCCACACATGTAGAATTTATAAACAGGCTCATTTTTGCTGACTGGATGACTGGAGAAGAACCGTATCGTATTCGTTTGTGGAAAGGTGATGAAGTACTTGGAACCTATTATTTCAGTTCAGAGCGCTCTGATCTCAGTGCCGTTAAAGAGGATAAAACTATTGTGCCGGGAAAATGGCGATCTTCAGTTGTAGAACTGGATAATGGTCCTCATAGACTAAAACTTGAAATGATGGATAAGGGCAAAAGAGTTTTTATCCGGGCATTAGCAACAGATAGTGAATAGGGTTCGATTTCTTAAATGAAATTCATTTGGTCATTGCCAGTAATTATATATCTGTTTTTACCGCAGCAGATTGAGGCCCAATCCAATAATTGGAAAAATGGACTGAATGTGCCTCTGTATATACGTACTTCCATGTCGTTTGGGTATGACAGTAATTTTCTAAGATTATCCTCTGCCGAAAAAAATGATGCCGATTACAATCCATTCATTCTTGGCGATACAGACACATACGATAGTGCAGTTATCCGTCCTGAATTTCGATTGAATTACAATCCCGTATTTTTTAATGAAAATGAGACCAAATTCACCTTCAAAATCTCAAAAGTAAAATTTGGACAATCGAATGAAAAGTCTTATTCAGTATTCTCATTCCTTGTTGAACAGCATCTTGGTCCCTATCAATGGTTGCGCTTTGGATATGTGAATGCGCCTCAAGTTCTATTACGATATTACCGCGATAAAGACAGCATCAGCAGGGATATCCTTACTTCAAATTTCTCAAATGAAATCATCTATCTCACATACTCATTTAAAGTATACAAAAAATCATGGTTCAGAATAAAACCACGGCTTAACCGCCAGTATTTTAATCAGTATTTTACTGAGTTTGATACTGAGGTGAGTACTCTCGAATTCCGTGGTTATACACAACTGCTTCCTGACTTCAAACTATCTGCCTGGTATGCCTTTGGCAAAGGAGATAATACTTCTTACGATGATGGACTCTTATCAACAACGGTTGACAGATCATATGATATGAGTATTGTTGGTGCACAGCTGATTCACTATCCAGACCATTTCTTTAAAAGTGCATCTTTGTCACTCACTGCTGATCATCGGAAGTATAAGAGTGAAATTTCAGATGACCCTCTGCATACCGGTAGAGAACATATAGATTATAAAGCATCTCTTCTACTAAATAAAGATTTCCTTGAGGATTTATCGTTACAATTCAAACTCAATTATCGACATAGAACAACGGAGTCAGAGTACAATTGGGTAGAGTCGGAAAAGTCATTCTCCAAATTTGAAATATGGTTGAAAGTCAATTATGATTTCGCTTTGGATTTCTACTATTAAACATTTAATAAAACATAAATATGAAATTAATTCGAACTAAACACTTTTTTCAGGCCGTTATCATTAGCGGATTGGCTTTTATCATTTCATGTATGTCACCATCAGAACCTTCAGGTGTAAAAACCAGACAAATGACGACCTTGCCAACTGGTGGATACTGCAAAGATGTAATATTTACCGAGGAGTATATCATAGCGGCTGCCGATGAAAATGGTTACAAAGTTTTCAGTTATGAGATAACCGGAAATCATTTTGAGTACGAGGATCTTTATGGTAGTAATGATATCAATAGCGATGGTGAAATAGATAAAATTCGTGATGTAGTTTTATCAAACAAATTGAATCAACATGATACACCGCTATTCTTTTCCATGGACTATAATGACGCCATTTATTATCACAATGTAAATTATGTATTGCCGTGGGATTACCAGGTTCCGGCAGATGGAGCCAGTAATCGCGAGAAAGTTCGAGCATTTACCATTGACGATTCACAACCCGATCATATTATCATGTATGTTTTAATGGAAGAAGCACTGACAAACAGTAGTTTTATATCAATTCGTAATTTGGATGTCCAAAACAACTTTGACAGCACTATTGTATTTTGGGGTGCTGGAATTAGCCGTTATGATGGCTTAAGCTCCAATACTGATGATATATATTATGCCGATAGTTTGGTTTATGTTGCAAACTCCCAGCTTGGTGTGCAGGTTTTCAAACAGGAGACAAACGAGTCGCTGTCCCTGTTTAGCGAATTTGATGGCATCCAGGGTGAGGTTTCTGAAATTTTTGCCAATGATGGGATCATTTATGCTGGTCTGAATGATGATAAAGGATGTTACATGGCGTTACTTGATTCAGATGGTGAAATTATAACTACTTTAGAGATTGCAGAAGGTTATACAGTTCAGGGAATTGATAAAATAAATAATGTTTTAGCCCTGGCATGTGGGAGCGATGGGATATTGTTATACGATATCCTGCAATCAACAGATAATCTATATGCAAATGAGATTGGCAGGGTTGAAACAGAATATGCCTACCAGGTAAAACTTATGAGTGAGAACTCATTTCTGGCAGCAACAAGAGCAGGTGTGCAATACTACTCGCTTGATTATTAATTTTAAATTTTAATTTGAGGAAATAATGAAAAAGATTTTAATCACTATTTTACTATTCACATTGGCTATTGCTCAATTTGACTGGCGCGATAATGGACTTCCATTGAGACAAGGTGTCCATATTGAATGGCAAAGAGGTGCAGATTCTGTAGATGGCGAGTTGATTTTTGTCTGGTCTGATACACGAGATGGTGGCAGGGATGTATTCATTCAGAAAATTGATGTGGATGGAGAAAAACTCTGGGGTGAGAATGGAGCAACGGTGGTAGCCGCTCCAGGTCGACAGGAAGACCCTATAGTTATTTCAGATGGTGCCGGTGGTGCCTATGTGGTTTGGGTTGATTATCGCTATGAAGCAGATGACGGCGATATTTTTGGCCAGTATGTGAACGCTGATGGTGATATAATGTGGGATGCAACTGGAGTTCCATTGACTATTGTAGCTGGTAAGCAAGATGCTTTGAACGCCTGCTCCGATGGTAATGGTGGCGCATTTATCATTTGGAATGATCAATCGGTTTCACAGCATGGTCATACCTATGGTACTCATCTTACAACCCTGCAAGCAGATATTATTGCACCTGAAACAGGAGTGCCAATACTTGAAGGACCAGGGTCACGTAGCAGCGTAAGTATTGAAACCGGTGGGGTCGGTTTTGCAACTATGGTTTTTGAACAGGTGATAAGCGGCGAAGGTACTGATATTTATAGTCAGAGAATCGATTCAGGTTGTAACACCATCTGGTCTGCCTCCGATGAGAATGGCGTCGTTATTTGTTCTGCTGAGGGTGACCAGTTTAAAGCAAAAGTAAATGATATAACATCAACCGTTTCTGCTGTTGCCTGGGAAGATCGACGAAATGGCGAAGCATCAAAAGATATATATTTCCAATTCATTGATGAAGATGGCAATGTACTGCTGCAGGATGATGGGATTGTTTTATGTGATGATCCGGGGATTCAAAATAATCCACGGATAAAGGCAGAAAATGGTGATGCTTTTGTGGTTTGGGAAGACTTCAGAAATAACAATATTGAAGGTGATATTTATACTCAGAAAATTACTTTGGATGGCACGGTTCATTGGGATAATAATGGTCTGGAGGTATGTACAGTCACAGGTAAACAAATCGCACCCAGATTAACTACTGATAATTATGGTGGTGTTTATATTGTCTGGCAGGATGAACGATTTTCCCCTGCCCCTGAGATCGATATTTTTACACAGCATATAAATGGGGATGGAATAATATCCTTTGAAGCTGATGGATTGCCCATATGTACCCTGGATAAAACCCAGAGTCTTCCAATAGTTCGACCAGATGGAATTACTGGAGCATTTGTATTGTGGCAAGATTTCAGAACAGGTAGCATTGGAATATATGTTCAGAGGGTATTGCCGGATGTGGGAATAATGTTTGAAGATCAGGGTCTACTATTGTATTTCGGTATTGATGGTAATTCTATAAATGTACAAAGTGTATATCTTGGCAATGATCAAAACCTGGTTTATTGGGAAGATAACCGCTTTAGTGCCAATAATCCAGCCATATATGCTGTATTGGTCGATGAAAATTATGAAGATACATTTGAGACATTAGGCAGTATACCCACCATTCCCCTGGGAACAAATGATTTTCAGACAAATCCTCAAATCGCTCGGGTTAATAATCATTTATTTATGAATTTTATTAGCACTGATCAATGGGGCAATATCCTCCAGTATTATCAAATTTTGGATATCGAGGATAATTTTAATACAGTTGGTGACTCAGATGGACAACCGGTATTTGTCCCGGATTTTGTCTCAAATCAACTATGGTCAAAACTAACCGCCGGTGATGATGGTTATTTTTACTTAACATGGTCTGATGTTAGATTTGATATATCATTTGCATACATTGTACTTGCCCAAAAATTTGATGAACTTGGTAATCCACAATGGCAGGAGGGTGGTGTACTGGTAGGTGAGCTTCCGGGTGATAATATCGTTGCAGATATAAAAGCAGTCCCTGGTGGCGGATGTTTTGTGACATGGATCCAAAATAATGGCGGTGATCAAAATATTTTCACAAAGTATCTTGATGCTGATGGTAATGGCTGGGATGAAGCCGCCACACTTTCGGCTGCGGAAGGTGAGCAAACAAATGTTAAAGTTGCTTCAATAGAAAATGGCATTTTTGCCGTTTGGAAGGATGCCAGGAACGGCAATGCCGATATTTTTGGTCAGGTCCTTTTATATGATGGAACTATCCTCGGCGAAGAAAATGGGTTCGAAGTGTCTGTCAAAGCACATGATCAACAGAACGCCGTGCTGACTTATAATCCTGAAAATGAAGATGTCCTCGTATGTTGGCAGGATTTTGAAAATGGTGCTGATTTTGATGTCCTTTGTCGAATCATCAATTCACAAACATTAATAACAGATGATGAAATAAATATGGCTGTATTTACTGGCAGTGGTCAGACAAATCCATTTGTGTATACCAGTCTGGATGGGACGTTTATGGCTGTCTGGGAAGACTCAAGACTAAGTTTGGCTACGGATTTGTTTTATCAGGAAATTAAACTTGATGGGCAATTGGCTTTTGAAGAAGGTGGTACTATAATCTGCGACGCACCTTTTAAACAGGAATTTCCTAGGATTGATATGCATTCTCACAATAATAATAAATATTTGGTTTACTGGTTGGATAGTAGAAGCTCTGGAAAAGAAGATTTAATCAATTTATATGTCCAATCACGCACCATTGAAGGTGGACAGGGCTGTGGAGGTGGAGATATAAATTTTGATGGAAGTCTTGATGTACTGGATATAGTTGGTATCGTCTCTTATATTCTTGGCGATATTGAGTTTACCGATGATCAGATTACTGAAGCAGACATTAACTGCGATCTCAGCATAGATGTTCTTGATATCGTCGGTATAGTTACTATTATCCTGACTCCCTGATATTTAAACCTATTAATTACAGCCCTTATAAAATGAGAATTATCTTTATATTACTATTACTTACTTTAGGATTGACGCAGGAATCCCAGCTCATTGAGCGTTGGCATACCTATGAAGAGATTCAAACCCAACTTGAAGCATGGGATGAAGAATTTGGGGATAATATAGTTCCAACACCGGGCTATCCTGGGAGTGGAATTATCTATCATTTGGAAGAGATAGGCCGATCCAATCAAGCTGATATTCCATTTTGGGGTGTCCGCCTTTCTTATAATGCTAATGTGAAAGAAGATGAACCGAGAATACTGTTTCTGGGTCAATGCCATGCCGAAGAGATTCTTGGTGTTGAGATAACCATGCAGTTAATCCATAAGTTTTTAAATCCGATAGAATCAGTAGGAACACCATTTTATTCTAATATGCTGAGTCTACTTCAGCAGGCAGAAATTTGGGTTGTTCCTACCTACAATCCGGAAGGTTTGCAGATGGTTCATGGTTTTGAGGATGAATTTGGTAATTGGCTCCAGGATGAATCCTATCGTAAAAATCGTACTGATGTGAATTTGAATGGCATATTTGATTTTGAATTGGGCATTGGCAATGATTCAGATGGTGTTGATCTTAACCGTAATTATGATTTTAACTGGTTCCTTGGAGATGGACCCTGGGAAATAGACGGCGGCTGTAGTTCAAATCCAAATTACTTTGCCAATTTCGATTATTATCGCGGTGCCTCGCCATGGTCAGAATCTGAATCCAGGGCTATTCGGGAATTTGCAATAGATCAGAATTTTCTTCTTTCCATTGCTTATCATAGTTCAAGGTCGGGATGTGTATCTGAAAAGGTGATTTCTTCATGGAACTGGGAAGGTGAAAAGCATTCTCCCGATTTTGAAGTTGTTGCTCCATTAGGATTAAATATAGCCAATCTGACACCCAACGAGGAATATAGTGGATTTTACCTGTTTGTACCGGGGGTCTCCCGGCGGGGAAATGCCCATGACTGGTTTTATACTGAAACCGGGACTATTCAATATCTCATCGAAACTGGAAGCTCCAATTTGCAGCCGGATGATGAAGAACTAATTGATGATACCGTTGAACGAAATTTAAATGGTGCCTTTCACCTTATGAATAGAGCCGTAGGATATAATGGTCTTGATCCCGAAATTTCTGCAGAACACTATCAGGTTGAGGGAATAATTACGGATGAATCATCTGGTTTACCTATGATTGCAGAAGTAATTATCGAAGAAATGAATGGACCCATGTTGAAGCCTCGCATGACCGATGAGATCGGCAGGTATAGGCGATTGCTTTACCCAGGGACATTTACAATTGTTTTTCAAGCGCTTGGTTATGAAACGCAGACTCACCAAATCACCAGCAGCAGCTCTGCCATAAATGAATTAGATGTTAGTTTAATACCAAAATCATTAAATGAAGTGACCTTTGATATTTCCGTACCAGAGTTTTATAATGGTGATATTCAGATAATCATTACCGATGAGCTCTCAGCTGATACTTTACTTGTAAATTCAAATATGCCAAGCATCATTCTCCCATCAAATGGATATAACTTTATTATTTTGGGTAGTGATGATCTTTATCCAATCCAGTTTACAGATTATATCGATTCGGATGTGATCCTGCCTGTTGAACTGAAATGGTCGGGTATAATCTTTACAGATGATTTTGATGATCTATCCAATTGGGAAGTTGCTGAAGGTTTCTGGAATACTCAGATGGGATATCTGAAATCTCAGGAAAGTTTGATATATGGTGTCGGTCGGAAGACATTGACCAGTACCGCATCCGACATAAATTTAGAAACTGGCTCGTTGGCATTAATCCTTGATTGGAAATACGAATTAGAATGGGATAATGACACCGGTTTTGTCAAACTGGAAACAGAGTCAGACTCAAGAACAACGTCATGGTTTGACCAGGGATGGGGTTTGCACCGGGAATATAACAGGTTTGATAATTTTGAAGGCAGTTCACTGCAATTGACGGTTGGTCTTTACCCGGATAGTACGCTGGGGTACAGGGGTATTGAAATTGACAAACTCCAGGTATGGTATGAACCACTTGGGGATTGCCCTCTGGGAGATGTAAACCGCGATGGAAATATGGATGTACTTGATATTGTTGTCATTGTATCCGGTATTTTGGATATCAATCTCACATCGTATCAGCGATGTTCCGGCGACCATACATTAGATGGTTCAGTTGATATATTGGACATCGTATCAATAATTACAATAATACTTGAAACTTAAAGAATCAAATGAGAATTATGGATAATTCAAAGGTAAGAATAATGAAGAAAATGCTGCTTTTTATAAGTATGACAATGATGCTGACAGCAAATGGCCTTGAAACATTACCATTGAATCAGAAATGGCTCAATAGTGAGAGAATGGTTGAGCAATACTCACGTGGAAAGTATTTAATTGTTTTGGCTCACAGTCAGCTTGATCCGTATCTAACCGATGCAACACCTGGAGGTGATTTCTTAGAATTTAAGCAGTCACAGGGATTTGATGTTGAAGTGGTATCCATGAATACCCTTGGATTATCTACAACTGATGCCTCAGAATTAAGAGATTGGCTTCATACCTATTCCGATAACAATCCGATGCTGGAATATGTACTGCTTGTAGGAGATGTTACCGGTTCACTTACTATCCCAACCCATTTTATTCAATCGATAAACGAACCTGAGCAGGATGTGACGGATTATCCTTATTCATTCTTTGTAGATGATCCTTCATCTGAAGATTATGATGTGATGACGCCAAAATTTATCCTTGGCCGTTTCTCTATTAGAAATCCAGGTGATTTAATGATGCTGAAATCCAGAACTATTCAGTACACGCGAATGGAGAATCTATCCGATGACGATTTAGATTATTTTAATAATGGTTTGCTCGTTGCCGGGAATTACAGCAATGCTGATGGCGAGGAAATACCACCGAGTCAATGGCCGGTTACCCCTGTCTGGACTTCAAGATGGTTATATGAACTCTGGGATAATTACGGATATAGTCATATAGATACGGTTTATTTTCATGCCGATAATCAGATTGAAGATAATCCTTTGATTGGCACTTCATGGAGTGATGGAGTTGGAGTCATTAACTACCGCGGGTGGGGTAATTCGCAGGGTTGGCATAAACCTGCATTCCATATAGAACAAATCGAACAAGAATTAAATAATGGTTGGAAATTGCCTGTAGTTGCAAGTTTTGTTTGCAACACTGGAGATTTTGGTGCGGATCTGATAAATGGTCCGGTAAAATGTTTTGCTGAAGAACTTACAACCAGAGGGACCCTGGGGTCTCCAAAAGGTGGAGTCGCCGTAATTGGACCGTCTGATTTGGATACTGATACCCGTTATAACAATGTAATTTGCGGCCGCTACTGGCAGGCTTTACTTGAAAATGAAACAGCTGAGATAGGTGTGGCACTTCATCTGGGTAAGGGTTCCTTAATTACAGAATTTCCTCAATTATCCGGTCATGGTGATGTGGTAGAATTTTATCATCATGTTTATATGGTTATTGGTGACCCTAGTATACCGGCATATTTATTGAGGCCTACTAATCTTTCTGCAGATATTGAAGATGATACCGATTTCCATCATTCCTTTATTTCCACAATGATCACTAATGAAGATGGTGAACCTGTAGAAGATGTTGTTGGCGCTCTGTTATTGGATGGTGAGTTGATTGGTAAAGGGCTTAGTTCAGTTGATGGTAATCTGGATATTGATTTCAGTGGTATCAGTGATGGTTCTACACTATCATTATTTTTGAATAAAGCGCAATTCTTCCAAAAAGAAATTATTCTCAATTATATCGAAGATGATGGCACTCTCCTTGACCCGCAGATGTGGGCCTATTTTGATGTACTGCCTGTCCTTTCAAGCGGAAATAATTATGTCCAGTCCGGTGAGAATATCCAGTTGTCCTTGGATATAATGAATCCATCTTCAAATAATTATAGTGATGTGACTATCACAGTTTCAGAAATTACTGATGACAGTATAACAGGTGAGTTTGCATCTGATACAATTACCTTATATGAATTTTCATCGGTATTATCAAGTGTAGTGGTTTCGGGAACATTAGGCAGTTTTTCAAAAGGCAGCAATGTTTTACTACAAGTTGACTTTACGATGGATGATCAATTGATTGCCCAAAATTCTATTTCGTTACTTTTTGGTCCTATTGAAGATTCTGATCCCAATCCGGCTGATGCTTATGGTTATTGGGCCTATGATAATTCTGATATTGGTTATGTAGAAGCCCCCTCTTACGATTGGATAGAATTGAATCCAGCCGATGGCGGCTCTGGAACATTACTTCCACTTGACGATGACAGTCACCATCATATGGAATTGCCATTCGATTTTCAATACTATGGAGAGACATTTAATACTGTCACTGTAGGGTCAAATGGCTGGTTATCTTTGATTCCATGCCCAATAAGTTATTTTTGGAATTTCAGTATCCCCATGTACATGGGACCGGCTGCCATGATCGCACCATTTATGGATGATCTGGATGATGATGTCGGTCAAGAACCATTTGAGATATATGCATGGTCTGATATCAGCAATGGACGTTTTATTGTTCAATGGGACAATGTGGCCAATGGTGAAGATGATGAATTATGTCAGACAGTAGGATGTGTAAAAGAAACGTTCCAGGTGATACTTTATGATCCAACCATGCATCCAACCCAAACTGGTGATGGTGAAATTCTATTCCAGTATCAGGAAATCAATGATATCGATGAAAATGGAAATTATTCAACGATAGGAATCGAATCTCCCGATCAGACAATTGGTATCCAATATATATTCAATAATATTACTGCTGGCGGTTCATACTGGCCAGTGGAAGTAGTAAGTAATGATAATTACTCTTATTATCACCTCAATCAAAATTTGGCTATAAAATTTACTACCGATGCCCCCGATAATGTTCTCCTTGGTATTGAACCATCTGTATTACCAGATCAATTCTATCTCTCTACATATCCCAATCCATTCAATCCTGTCACAAGTATTTTGTACCAGGTTGAGAATGCCGGGAATATAGAAGTTACGATTTACGATGTATTGGGAAGAGAATTGACCAAACTGGTGAATAGTTATCACTACCCCGGTGCTTACCAGGTTTCCTGGGATGCTGCAAATAATGCATCTGGTATTTATCTAGTCAAACTCTCTACTGAATCAGGACTTAGTCACACGCAAAGAATCACACTTTTGAAATAGTGAAATCCCGTTTTTATGATAACGGGTTAAATTTTGAATGTACAGGCTGCGGTAAATGTTGTGAATACTCCGATGCAGAAGTGTATCTCACGGAATCCGATGTAGATAGAATCTGCAATTATTTGACCATAACACTCAAAACATTTATCAAGACCTACTGCCGAACGGTAAAAGGCAAGCCGGTTTTGAAATCCAATAAAACTCACTGTATCTTTCTCAATGATAAACGCTGCAAGATATACCCAGTGAGACCTGATCAATGTCGAACATTTCCGTTTTGGGGCGAAATTCTCAAATCAAAATCAAGATGGGATTATGTCGGTGAAACCTGCGAAGGAATCAATCAGGGAAAACTGTATACATTTGAAGAAATCCGCAATGCAATGAAATCGAAAAGAGATGTACCCGGCATAGAAGATGAATGACCCAACTATTCAATTTTTAAGACTTTTCTACTAAATATCGAATATCGATTAACGAATTATGATTTAAGAAATGCTTCTTGGATTTGCTTTTAAACTGGATCTAACCATACCCGCAGCAGGCAGGCCAACCCTCTCCTCATCAGGAGAGGGAGCTAATAAAACCGGACTATTTTTGATAACTGGATTCAAATTCACCTGCATATTAATATTCTTCAAATAATTTATTTCCATTTTCCCCTTTGAGGGGAAATGTCCGCAAGACAAAAGGGTCCTCTGAAGTTAAAAATAGTCTGCCTGCCTGAGGCAAGAAAGTTCATAAAGTAGAGAATCGAGTACCCCTCGTTCCATAGACCAGTCCTTCAGGACTGGTTCCATTAATAATCAAGAACAGACGATAAAGAAATAAGATCTCCCTGAAATAGAAGATGACTGCCCCACCTAAAATTTAAGAGCTCTTGTTTAAAACACCGAATATCGATTAACGAAAGATGAATTAGGAAATGCCTGGAATGTTACATGACTTTTCATGGGTTCAAATCTGAATCCATTATTAATCTTTTCTATTAAATCAGATAACTCTATAGTTATTCTGTAATTTTTATTCTACTGTTCATCAACCTCCTCATATATTCAAATGAACATACAAATTTGAATCAACAATTATGAATGATATCCAATACATTCATACATGACAATTTTATACATTGATAAGATTATTATAGAGGGAAAACTAATATTATTAAGTTAGCCAGATGTTTTTAGTTTAAAGAAAAATAATAATGTAAAATATTCGAATAAAACCGACATTTTTCTCCAATCATTATTTTCAAATATGGTGATAAAAATCGTAAATTTATGGCGATAATAAGACATATATATCACCAATAAGGACGGTTATGGCAAAGATCAAAGGACATATTTCAATTAACATTGATAACTGCAAAGGTTGTGAACTCTGCGTTGCGGAATGTCCGCAGCAATCGCTCAAAATGTCAGAAAATATCAATACCAAGGGCTACCATTATGCTGTCCTTGTCGAAGATAATTGCACTGGATGTACAAACTGTGCGTTAGTATGCCCTGAAGCAATCATTACTGTATATCGACAAGGGAAAAAGAAAAAAGAACAGGTAGCTGTTATCAAAAATGTTACAGAAAATATTACTGTGAATGTAGGTTGAAAATATGAGTGAAAAAAAATTAATGAAGGGTAATGAGGCATTGGCAGAGGCTTCTATGCGTGCCGGCATGAAAGGATATTTTGGCTATCCCATTACACCCCAATCGGAATTATTAGAATATTTATCGGTGCACTTTGAACGTCGTGGCGGAGCCTTTGTCCAGGCGGAAAGTGAAATTGCTGCTATCAATATGGTTTATGGCGCTGCCGGCGCTGGTGAAAGGGTAATGACCAGCACCAGCAGTCCGGGATATAGCCTCATGCAGGAAGGTATCTCTTATATTGCCTGTGCAGAATTACCCTGTCTCCTGGTTAATGTTGTCAGGGGTGGCCCTGGTCTCGGAACCATTCAACCATCTCAAGGTGATTATTTTCAAGCTGTGAAGGGTGGTGGACATGGTGATTATAAAGTTATTGTGTTAGCACCGAACAGCGTTCAGGAAATGGCAGATTTTGTCTATGATGGTTTTGACCTTGCCGATAAATACAGAAATCCAGTACTTATTCTCTCCGATGGAGCTCTTGGTCAAATGATGGAGGCTGTAACATTTCCTGATTATAATCCCGAAGATCACCTGGTTGATAAATCGGCATGGGCTACCCGGGGGAATGAGCAGGGCATACGGAATTTTATCACATCACTTCATATCCAAACTGAAAGAATGGAAGAAATCAACATTGGATTGCAGCAGAAATATGAAGAAATTCAGATGAAAGAAGTACGGTATGAAACCGTAAAAGCTGATGATGCTGAATTATTAGTTGTTGCTTTTGGACTTTCTTCAAGAGTGGTTCATAAAGCAGTTGATCTGGCTAGAGAAGAAGGCATGAAAGTGGGACTTCTCAGACCGATAACACTATTTCCATTCCCAAAAACAGAATTATCGTATTTTGCTGATCGGGTAAATAATATGCTTGTTGTTGAGATGAATGCCGGTCAAATGGTGGAAGATGTACGATTGGCGGTAAATGGGAAAATTCCAGTGGAATTCTATGGCAGAATGGGAGGCATCATACCGACACCGGGAGAAATTCTCGAGAAGATCAGGGGATTGTATCAATTGCATAATTCGGAGGAGGTCGCCAATGTCTGATCCTATATTGGAAGGCGTGCAATGCGAATTGCTTAACGAAATGAACACGGTCTGGGAGAAAACGGATTCTCTCATGGATACACCCATGCATTACTGCCCCGGATGCGGACATTCAGTTGTCCATAGATTAATAATGGAAGTAGTGGATGAGTTAGATATCCGTGGGAAAACAGTTGGTGTTGCCCCAGTTGGTTGTTCGGTATTTGCCTATAATTATCTGAATGTGGATATGCAGCAGGCAGCCCATGGAAGAGCGACAGCAGTTGCAACAGGAATTAAGAGGGTATTACCGGATCGAATCGTATTCACCTATCAGGGTGACGGCGATCTTGCCGCCATTGGAACTGGTGAGACTATCCATACGATCAACCGCGGTGAAAATATTGTTATTATCTTTATCAATAACGGCATTTACGGCATGACTGGCGGACAGATGGCTCCAACGACCCTTGTTGGAGGTAAAACTTCTACATCTGTATTTGGTAGAGATACATCAACTCATGGCTATCCCTTAAGAATCGCTGAAATGATAGCCCCGTTACCTGGAGCATATTATGTCACCAGGCAGGCAGTAATTTCTGCTAAGCATGTGAGAAAAACAAAAAAAGCATTGACTATAGCCTTCAAAAATCAAATTGAGGGAAAAGGCGGCGTCAGTTTTGTTGAAGTGATTTCTAATTGTCCTTCTGGTTGGAAAATGACACCGCTACAATCGAATAAATGGCTTGAGGATGAGATATTTTCCTTTTATGAACTCGGCGATATAAAAGTACCAGCAAAGATTAAAAAACCAGAAATAACATCTACGGAACAATGATATGAATGAAGAAATAATTATTGCAGGATTTGGTGGCCAAGGCGTTCTATCTATGGGCATGACTCTGGCATATTCAGGGATGGTGGAAGGAAAAGAAGTGGTTTGGATGCCAAGTTATGGACCTGAAATGCGTGGCGGTACTGCGAACTGCACCGTTATTGTCTCAGATAACAAAGTAAGCTCCCCAATTATAAATGATTATGATGCGGCAATCATATTAAACCAACCCTCTATGGATAAATTCGAATCTGCCGTAAAACCCGGCGGGGTATTGTTGTATGAAGCAAATAATATTATAAATCCACCAACCCGAACGGATATATCGGTATTTGAAATCCCGGCAAATATGGAGGCGGTAAATCTCCAGAATAAAAAAACGATGAATATGATTATGTTGGGTTCCTATCTCGGTGTGAAACCAATAATTCCAATCGATTCAATACTCAAGGCTCTTACTCAGGTGTTGCCGGAACGTCATCATCATTTAATTCCCCTTAATGAGAAAGCACTCCGAAGGGGTATGGAATTAAGTAAATTACCAACTGAGAAAGAGGAAGCATGACAGCACAAATTATCTCAGAATTTGCGACGATCGAGGAAATCTTCACATTTGCCATGAAAGAAGAAAAGGATGCGTATGATTTCTACATGGCCGCCGCTGAAAGAATGGCAGACCCTGATCTAAAACAATTTCTCATCCATCTCGCCGAAACCGAGATTGAACATTTTGCCGTACTCGAGAAAAAACTGGACGAATATAAGGCAAGTAATTTTAGCTCAAAAGCTATTATGTCATCATTCGATGATAAGGTTTAAAGAACAGTAATATGTTTCCCCAGGTTTAACTAAGCAGTAAGGGGGTATCACTTTCTTTATACTTACAATAAATCCAGGGGCCGCAAGCACCAAAATTGGTTATTTTCAGGATGATCAATTAATTAAAAATTATGTTGCTGATCACACTCAGCAGAAATTACCCTCAAAAGTCCAACAGCAGGAATCACTGCGATTTTCAATAATAAATGATTTTATCAAGGGCATTGATGGCCCCATTGATGTTGTAGCAGGCAGGGGAGGTCCTTTAAAACCCATGCCTGGGGGGATTTACAGGATTAACCAAAAAATGTTAAACCAGTATCGAGAGGAAACGTTTTCATCCCATCCATCTAATCTTGGCGCAATTATGGCAAATACGGTTGCACAATCCTTAAATATCCCAGCATTTATTGTTGATCCTGTAACAACCGATGAAATGATCGCTGAGGCCAGGATATCAGGAGTATCTGGCATCCATCGGCGAAGTCGCTCTCATGCCCTGAATATAAAGTATACAGTCAGAAAAACAGTACGCAAACACAATATTCCTGAAGATGATAATCAGTTTATTGCCGCTCATTTGGGCAGTGGGTTTTCGATAGCCGCTGTCTTGAATGGAAAGATAATCGATGTAAATGATGCCCTTCTTGGTATGGGTCCATTTTCAATAGAACGGGCTGGCAGTCTGCCGCTTTGGGGGATTCTGAATCTTATATTTGATAACAAAATGACCCTTGATGATGCAGTAGAGAAGTTTTCACATGAAAGCGGACTTCTCGGGTATTTAGGTACCCGAGACTTTCAGGAAATTGAGCGTTCAGCCGAATCGAATAAAGAAACCAGACAAATTGTATCTGCCATGGAATATCAAATCTCCAAGGAAATTGGCGCTATGTACTCCGTTTTAAATGGACAGGTTCAAGGTCTCATTCTTACTGGGGGATTGGCCCATTCCAAAACATTGGTGGAAAATCTACAATCCAGATTAAGTTATATCGATAGTTTTTATATTTATCCAGGGTCATTTGAATCAGAGGCTTTGGCTGAAGGGGCAAGAATTGCTATGTCAAATTCTGAAATGGTCAGAGAATACGCATGATTCGAACTTTTGATGAGATCTATAAGCTGGCTTCAGGCCGACCTGCAGCCAAATTGGCGATTATAAATCCCCGGAAAGATTATCTATTTAGCGCCATTTCAAATGCTGAGGAAAGAGGGTGGATAAAGCCAATTGTGGTGAATCATAAAAATGATAAAATGGCAGCAGAAATCGCTGTAGGAATTGTGCGGGACGGCAAAGCAGATCTTCTAATGAAAGGCGATGTAAGCTCAGATATAATACTTTCAGCCGTATTAGACAGAGAATATGGTTTAAGAACTGGGACACGCTTGAGCCATACTGCAGTTTTGGAGTCACCTGTTTATGATAGACTGATGTTGATGACTGATGGCGGTGTGAATCCTGAGCTGGATGAAACCATACTGTCTTCCATCATTCAGAACTCAGTTGATATCGCCGGAAAATTAATGAACCCAAATCCAAACGTTGCAATGTTGTCCCTGATCGAAAAAATTAATCCGAATGTACCGGAAACGGTTATTATGGGAAAAATGGCAGAAAAATATCGAAATTCAAATTCATTTACCGTTGAGGGACCAATTTCTATTGATGTAGCAATATCTTCAAGAAATGCTGAGACAAAAAAAATAGACTCAGAAATTGCAGGTAGTACTGATATCTTCATCGGACCCAATATAACCTCGATAAATTTCATGGTCAAATCACTTCTGGGGATGGGTGGTGCTAAAGGAGGTGGAATCATCACTGGGGCCAAAGTACCAATTATACTTTTATCCCGATCAGATTTGATGGAAACAAAACTAAATTCAATTGCCCTGGGCATTGTGAATCTTTAACAAATAAATTTTTAAAACTAACATTTTAATAAGGAATTAAGAAATGGATATTAAACAAAGAAAAATATTAATCCTCGGCGGATGGGGACTGGTGGGCATGGCTATAATTCGAAAACTCATCAAACATAATCCCAAAGAAATTATCATATTATCTCTCAGGGAATCTGAAGCGCGGGATGCCTGTAAAGAAATACAAAAAGAAGCACCCAATGTAAAATTAACCCCGGAGTGGGGGAATATATTTGTACGGACAATATTCAAGGATTTACCGAGAAGTGATATCATGGATATCCCAAAAAATCGCAAGATGCTAATTGAAGACGTGCTGGAAGGTTTGGACAAAGAGAAACTCGACTCATCTTTCCTAAATCATCTTATTGAAAAATACCAACCAAATATCGTTATCGATTCTGTGAATTCTGCCACAGGTCTTGCCTATCAGGATATTTATAGCGGTTATTATAATCTCAAACAGGAGATGACAAAAGCCATTGAAAAAAATGTACTCACCGATGAACTCACAACTGAGATGGAGAAGATGCTAACAACATTATATATCCCTCAGATTATACGGCATATTCAGATACTTCATGCCAGCATGGTGAACAATAAAACCGGTCTGTATATAAAAATTGGAACTACCGGTACTGGTGGTATGGGATTGAATATACCTTATACGCACAGCGAAGAAAAACCAAGTCGCGTATTACTCAGTAAAACGTCCTTGGCAGGCGCTCATTCCATGTTGCTGTTTTTAATGGGCAGAACACCAGATGGACCCATCATTAAAGAAATAAAACCGGCCGCAGCTATTGGTTGGAAACGGATCGGGTATGGCACTATCAAAAAACAGGGAAAACCCATCAAACTCTATGACTGCACTGTAGAAAAAGCTGAAAAACTGGATGAATTATGGAATTTTGAGGGAGAGTCAGGTTGGACAAATACCGGGGAAAATCTCAAATCAGTATTCATTGACAGCGGAGAAAATGGTATTTTTTCCCTTCCAGAATTTGAAACCATAACCACTGCCGGTCAAATGGAGTTTGTAACTCCTGAAGAAATTGCCGCCAATACCATCATGGAAATTATGGGTGATAGTACCGGCCACGATATTATCAATGGACTCTATAATTCTGTAATGAATCCCACATATCGAGCTGGATATATGCGTCATGATGCCTTGGAAGAAATGAATTATCTTCAGGATAAACATGATGTGGAAAGCATCGCATTTGAAATCCTTGGTCCTCCAAGACTATCAAAAATATTATTTGAAGCATCCCTGATAAAAAAGGTATGCAAGAGCATGACTTGCATTGTCTCAGAATCAGCTGAAGAATTAACCAGTAAACTTGAAATAGAAATATCTAAAAATGCCAATTTACGCTCACAAATGATTTCGATAGGATTGCCAATTCTTATGTCTGATGGGAAAACATTATTACGTGGACCACAGGTAAAAATACCAGTGCAGAAAGCCCGAAAAACGATTGATATTACCTCGAAGAAAATGGACTCATGGGCGGATGCAGGATGGATTGACCTCAGACAAAAAAATGTCGAAATGTGGCAGTCACGAATAAATGAAATTCTGTCTGTTAACGAAAGCTTACCGGAAAACGAAACCAGTTCAAGATACCATCATGGCCGTAAATACTGGATGGTCGATGAACCATTACAAATTGGAAAACTTGCCTCCTGGATTTTCATCAATGAAGATAAAGGGCTTCGTATAAAGAGTTAATTGTTGAATTATTTTTGCTATTAATTCGCAATAGAAATTGAGTTTTTGCTATTATTATTTGAATCCAACTTTAGTGATCATTAATATTGATATCAAATAAAAGGAAAAATATCATATGAAGAAAATATTTCAAGTAATTTCAGTCATACTTATTGTAGCGTATATGATTGGGTTATTCCCAAAGCAAAAATTATATACCGAAATAACGATTGATGCATCCTCCGAAAAAGTCTGGAAAGTACTTACTGCCTTTAATGAATACTCAGAATGGAACCCATTTATAAAATCGATTTCCGGTGACGTGAGTGTGGGGTCACAGCTATCAGTTTCTATTCAACCTCCTGGTGGTGATGCCATGGATTTTGCACCAAAAATTCTTGTTGCCAACAAAAATGTTGAGTTGCGGTGGCTGGGAAGGGTATTGATGCCAAAATTATTTGATGGTGAACATTTTTTCAAGATTATAAAATTACCTGGTGATAAAGTACAATTTATTCAGGGTGAACAATTTAGCGGCATTTTGGCGTTGCTACTCTGGGGCTCTATGAAAGAGTCAACTGAACAGGGTTTTATTGATATGAATAAGGCCTTAAAAGATCGATGTGAAAACTAATGCGTTAAAAATAATGCAGAAAACAAATTACATTTTTTAGGACGCTTTAGCGTCCTTTTTATTTTTAGCGTATCCATTTATGGATTCGTAAATATAACTATTCAAATCTCCCAATTCTTGCAACCCCTTTAGGTAATACGCAAAAACAAGCTGGAAGCTTGTGATACAATATCAATACATAATTCAAAACTCAACCTAATAATAATATCCAATACGTTTCTCTCCTAATTGAGGGGTGGGCAAGAGGGGGATCAAATAAGTCGATGATTGTGAGTGATGAACGAAATATTCTGGGCAGTTGGATATCCCAATTATTGTGGCAGTCAGTTTAGTTAGTATTTATATTTTATCGAATAAAATCCAGCTAATTAATATTAGTAATTCTATAAACACTTAAGCGTCCCTTTTTCTTTTGGTGAAGCCAGTAGAGATTCTCAATTTTGTGATTTAAACTATATAATTATAGCAGACTACATATTATGGGATCCAATTGAAGAAGCGATAATGTAAATTAACCGATATGAGTTATTATGTTTATGTCATTGAACTTGAGAAGGAAGTCAGTAAATCCACAAAATTTAGAAATGAAAATCCAGGTTATATATATGGTAAGCGATGTTTTTATGTGGGTCAATCTGCAAGGGCGCCACTATTGAGATTTAAGCAGCATAAAGATGGATACAAATCCAATACTTTTGCACGAAGATTTGGATTAAAATTAGTCCCTGAATTTTATGAGAAGTATAATCCGATACCCACAAGAAAAGATGCTGAGGAACTGGAAAGTTATGTGGCTCAAAAACTAAGAAAAGTAGGATATGGGGTTTGGTATAATTAATCAGAAAGTCAAATTACTTGTAAAGAAATTTGCATATTATATCAATTTGATTTTATTGAATCATATATTAATCACACCTCTTAATAGGAGCAACGATGACAGAGTTTACCAAGGAAAGCAAAGATATAATCATTAAAAATATTCAAAATTATTTTAAAGAAAATCTTGATCAGGATATTGGCAATTTTGATGCATTATTTCTATTCGAATTCTTTCATGATCAAATTGGTGGTTATTTTTACAACTAGGCTCTGGCAGATGTTCATACAATGATTTCAGATAAAGTAGAATCTATGACTGAGGGTTTAAATGAGTTGATAAAACCAACATTTGAATAAAATTTAATACTAATCTTTATGTAACTTTCAAACTCCCAAAACATTAGTGCCCCCACATTCGACCACGAAACTAACCTGCATTCCTCTCGATTCAAATACATTCTCTGCCATGTTTGACAACTTAGCTCAATATAAAATGTTAGTGTTACCAGTTGAAGAATTATTTGAATTAATTAATAAATGCAAAAGGGGAAGAAAAATGAAAAAAATACTTATTTCATCATTACCTGTTTTATTTTTACTCTATTCATGTTCACCTGTCTCTCATATTTTAGTTGGTGAAAAAAGAGCGCCAATTGATCCTTCAGAAGTACAAATATATGCAGACTATCCTGTAAAATTTGAGAAAATTGCCATCATTGATGCATCCAGTGAATTTTCGTTAAAGGATCCATCTTTTGACACCTGGACGTGGCAGGGTAAAACCAACAAAATAATGCAACGGTTAAAAATTAAAGCTGCCGAATTAGGGGCAAATGGTTTGGTAATCGGGAGTTCAGAAAATCACGATAAACAACAATTTAGTACTTGGGAAGATGATAATGGTAAGATACACCTCTCATCAAACAACAGTCATTATAAAGTCGTAAATGCCTATGCAATATTTGTAGTAGGATAAATAATTAAAACCTCCAGTCAATGAGAAATATACTCAAATAAAGAAGCCTTCAAAAATGAAGGCTTCTTTATTTGAAGGATGGATCCCGACGATCCGGTCGGGACAACATCCGGTTTAAAGCCTACCTTCATACAATAATTGGAAGTGATATTTTCCTCATAAAAAAAAGCCCTCAAAAGAGGGCTTTTAGCGGGATGCGGGATGGATCCCGACGCTTCGGTCGGGACAACATCCGGCTACATATTGGATGTGATAAGATTTATAATGAGTTCTCGTCTCCAATGCTTGAGTTGTTTTTCTCGTTTCATTGCATTGGCTCGAGTTGAATATGTTTCAAAATGAACGATTGTCCATGGTCCACGATTCTTAGTTGATTTTACAGTGTTAGTATTGTGTCTCAATACTCTTTTGCTGAGGTTATTAGTTTGGCCAATGTAGAACTTTTTACCTGGATTTTGTAAAATATATGTATAATATTTTTCCATTCAATATCTCCTTCAATGATATTAATAAAATATTAAAAAAAGTCTTCATTTGAAAGCTTTTTAAATGTTGGGATGGATCCCGACACTTCGGTCGGGACAACATCCGGTGTAAAGCCTACCTTCTTACAATATTTGGAAATGATATTTTCCTCATAAAAAAAAAGCCCTCAAAAGAGGGCTTTTAGCGGGATGCGGGATGGACGAGACTCGAACTCGCAACATCCGGCGTGACAGGCCGGTGCTCTAACCAAATTGAGCCACCACCCCATAATGTCGGTTACCTGGATTTAGGTTTATACAAAATTGCAATCGGAATGATCACACAGTATCCAACCACGAGCACGAAAGGTGCAAGCGTCACAGATTGAAAACTGGTTGTTTCACCGGAGTACATAATGATGTATCCAAGAATAATGATCAATATCCCAATGCCAAATAACCAATAGTTGAACTTACTAAGATCCCAGGAACTAAATAGATTCGAATTCTCTGTATTATTGTCAACCATAGAGCACGAAATTTAAAAGTACTGAGAAAACCAAAACAAGCAATAGATGACATAAAGTAAAATATTTTTTTAGTTATTCAAGATCATCCATTGGGAGAGATGCCGATATCATTATAAATTAAAAATTCTGATGTTCATAAAATCAACTAAATATCAAATAACAGGAATAATTGCAACGAGTTTTGCAATCATAGTAATTACCGTCTATTCTTTAAAATTAATGGTATTATCAATGGATGTCAAATGTAATCATCTTAGCGGATATTTAACGATTCCTAAAGGAGCATCGGTTAATTATGTCGGACGCTTATTATATGATCAAAATTGTCTCTCGCATTTTTCACTATTCTCTCTTGCTATGAAACTCACTTTGAACGAAAACAAATTAAAAGCCGGTCGGTTTTCTCTGGAAAATGTCAGCAGAATGGATGAACTCATTAAACTCCTTACATCATCAACAGGTGAAATTGTCAAAACGGTAATTTATGAGGGTTATACTATCCAGCAAATTGCCCAGGTTTTTACATCCATTCTTGATATCGATGAAGAAAGGTTTATGTATCTCTGCCGGGACAAAGATTTTATTAAATCATTAAATATAAATTCACCCACTCTTGAGGGCTATCTATTTCCTGATACCTATCAGTTTCTCACATCTTATATGGAAGCAGACTTAATAAAAATCATGGTGGCCAACTTTCATCAAAAAATGAAAAAGGTTCTTGATAATACAACTCAATCAGTCAATATGGTTCAAAGTGACATAGTAATTCTGGCATCAATTATACAGGGTGAAGCAATGCTGATAGATGAAATGGAAATGATTTCTTCTGTGTATCATAATCGATTAAATGAGGAAATGATGCTCCAGGCAGATCCGACCATCCAGTATATTCTTCCCAGCCGGAAGGAAAAGTTGTATAATAAAGATCTTACTATCGATTCACCTTACAATACATATATGTATAAGGGACTTCCTCCGGGAGCCATCAATAATCCTGGAATAGATGCTCTAAAGGCGGCAGCGTATCCTGACTCAACAGAATATTTATATTTTGTTGCCAATGGAGATGGTCGCCATATATTTTCGCGAAATGTGGAAGAGCATAATAAAGCAAAATATAGAATAAAAAGGAAAAAGAGAAATAACCAAAATTGAATAATCAAAATAATCTAAACAAACAACAAAGAGAAGCAGTCCTTGAAATTGAATCCCCCGTATTAATATTTGCTGGAGCAGGTAGCGGAAAAACAAGAGTCTTAACTCAAAAAATTGTCCACCTCATCGAATCAAATATTTATCCAGCACATAAGATTCTTTCTGTTACTTTTACGAACAAAGCCGCCACAGAAATGAAGACTAGAGTCAAGTCCATGTTGCCTGAAATGAATGATAGTTCTTTGAGTATTGGCACTTTTCATTCAATTGCAGCGAGAATTCTAAGATTTGAAGCACAATATCTCGGTTATGAAAGGAGCTTTACCATCTACGATACTGAAGATGGGAAAAAGTTGATAAAAGATATTGTCAAAGAAATGGATCTAAATGCCAGTATGTATAATGCTCGCAATATATTATCCATTATAAGCAGTAATAAAAATAATTTTGTATCACCGGATGAACTTCGGGAAAAATCAAAAAATCCTTATGAAACAAAAATGGCTGATATTTACGAAAAATACCAGGAAAGATTAATAAATAATAATGCCATGGATTTTGATGAGTTATTGCTACAGCCATTGTATTTATTTAGAGACTTTCCAGAAAGATTAGAATTCTACCGGCAACGCTATCAATATATTTTGGTGGATGAATATCAGGATACGAATAAACCGCAATTTGAATTTGTAAAATATCTGGCTGGGGATCACCAACGCATCACGGTGGTGGGAGATGATGATCAAAGCATATACGGCTGGCGTGGTGCGGATATCACTAATATCTTGGAATTTGAGAAGACATTTCCTGATGCAAATATAATCAAACTTGAACAGAACTATCGATCAACTAAACATATTTTAAAAGCTGCCCATTCAGTAGTAAAACATAATACGAAAAGATCCCCAAAAGAATTGTGGACAGATAATAATGATGGTAGTCTGATTACGTTGAAGCAGTCAGAAGATGAACGCGGTGAAGCAAAATTTATTGTTTCAAGAATTCAACGCAGTTACAAATCTGATAATAAAAAATTTGGGGACTTTGCAATATTATATCGAACAAATGCCCAATCCAGGGCGATTGAAGAAAAGTTAATCCATGGTACCATTCCATATTCAATCGTTGGTGGACTAAAATTTTTCGAAAGAAAAGAGATCAAAGACGTCCTGGCATATTTAAGACTTATCGCCAATGTTAAAGATAATATAAGTTTTGAAAGGGTGGTGAATTTTCCAACCCGTGGGTTGGGTATGACAACAATCAGAAAGTTATCAATCCGCGCCGGTCAGTTAAACCAGTCTCTTTTGGAAGCAATGGAAACTACAGAGACACTTGAAATTCGGCCGGCTCAGAAAGAGGTGATGAAAAAATTCAAAGTACTAATAGATGATTTAAAATCTCAGTCAGATAGTAAACCGGCAGTAGAGATATGTCGATCGCTCATTAAAGAGATATCTCTTGAAGCACATTATTTGAACCAGAATTCTGAGGATGAAGCGGATCGCTGGAATAATGTTGAGGAATTGATAAGGGGCATTGAATTATTTTGCGATGAAAATCCAGAGGCAAAATTATCAGATTATCTGGAAAATGTTTCACTCCAAACCGATCTGGACCGATGGAATGATGCCAAGGATTCAATTACACTGATGACAGTGCACAGTGCCAAAGGATTAGAGTTTCCTGTTGTTTTTATAACGGGATTGGAAGAAAGATTATTTCCGCTTAGGGTAAATGATGAACAGGATTTGGATGAGGAAAGACGTCTCTTTTATGTGGCTATGACAAGGGCGAAAGAAAAGGTATATCTTACCCATGCCCAGTTTAGAAGAAGATATGGAGGGGATGCGCCATCGTATATGATGAGATCAGAGTTTATAGATCATATCCCATCAGAAATTCTGGATGAAATAAAACTGCCGGCTAATAAGAAAATATCCACTGGCAATTACCCGGATCTGGAGTTTTGGCAGGCAAATAGTTATCGCGGCCAAAAAAATAAGTTGGCTGGTGATAAGCAGATTGAAGGTGAAGGTGATTTCAAAGTAAATCAAATTGTTGATCATAAAATGTGGGGCCGTGGTAAAGTACTGTCAATTGAAGGCATGGGTGAAAAGGCAAAAATTACTGTGTTATTTTCCGGTGACATTCGAAAAAAACTCATTGCTAAATATGCTGGACTCAAATTATTAAGTAGCTGATTGACAACAATAATTTCTCTTCTCAGAATTTGTTGAGAATATCCATAATTTCTTCTTTTAAATTCCGCTATTATCTCTTTAAGTTACTTGAGAATCATTCTCAATAAAGTAATTATTATGACACGAAAACAAATTATCAACAAATTCAAAAAAGCTATTCGAAATGAACAGCTGAAAGTTACACCGCAAAGAGTTGCCGTTTTAGATGATCTAATGGATCATCCCGGACATAGGGAATGTGATGAGATTTTCGATGATCTCAGAGCAAATGATATGAAAGTCTCTAGGGCTACAATCTACCGAACTCTTGATTTACTGGTTAAATATGGATTTGCCAAAAAACTAAATACTGGCGAAGGTCGATCCCGCTTCGAAAATCGTATCGACACCCATCATCATGATCATATTATCTGTAACAAATGTGGAACAATTACCGAATTTTGCAATGACGAAATTGAAAAAATTCAAATTGATATTTGTAATGATATGGATGCCCAAATTGTTGGTCATGAACATCAGCTTTTTGTTATTTGTGCCGATTGTAGAAATAATTGAAAACGATCGATGAATTAAACATTGGCGAGTTGGCTATAATCATTGGATTTAATGGAAATGCCGAACTGCAGTCACGATTAGTAGAAATGGGAATCAATCCCGGTGTATTGATCCGGCTGGTTAAAAAATCATTATTTGGCGGCCCTTTACAGCTTAAAATTAGAGAATATTACGTCTCTATTCGGAAATGTGATGCCAAGGATATAAGAGTTTCACTACATGAGTCGTGATCATAAACATCGTCACCAACAGTTAAAGACGGGGATAACTGTTGCTCTTCTCGGAAATCCAAATTCCGGTAAGACGGCTATCTTTAACCAACTCACAAAATTACGGCATAAGGTATCCAATTATCCAGGTGTGACAGTAGAGCAAAAATCCGGTCTTTTCAAAATTAATCAGCACTCAAAGGGTATTGTAACAGACTATCCCGGTACTTACAGCATAACTCCGGAATCACTTGATGAGAGAATTGTTGCTGAAGAGATCCTCCAATGGATACACGGTAATTCCCCACCTGATGTCATCATTTCAGTTGTTGATGCCTCAAATCTCAGTCGCAACCTGTATCTTACCACCCAATTAACAGATTTAGGGATTCCAGTGGTACTCGCCATGAATATGATGGATCGGGTACAATCTAAAGGTACAAATATTGACATTGACAAACTGAAAAAGGAATTAGGTGTTGCTGAGATAATTTCTTTATCTGCCAAAAAGAAGTGGGGATTTAAAGAACTCAGAGCAGCAATTGATAGTGTCTCTGCAATGTCAGATTTTTCGCCTGAAGCTGATTGCGCCATTAAAATACCTGAAGACATCCGCAAAACACTTCAACCACTGATTTTACTCCTGGAGAAAGAGTTTCAATATTCTTCTATGCTTGCCGCTGCCCAGGCCTTGAGAATAATCACTCGAAACTCAGCATTTGACTTGTATGCTCATCTCAAAGAAATTGACAGCAGGGTAACTGAGACTCTGTTACAAAATATTCTCAATTTACGTGATCAAGCAATTGAAGAACTTGAAAGCCTTGGTCATCCACACAGGGTATTGGAAGGAACCATCCGTTATCAACGCATTGATGATACACTAAATGATATAAGTTTTGATACCAACCGCTTTGTTAAGGAAACTACAAAAAGTGAAAGAGTAGATAAAGTTCTTACCCATCGGTACATTGGCCCCACTATTTTTGTACTAATTCTCTATTTTATATTTAATTCTGTTTTTACCTGGGCCACCATTCCCATGGATTGGATTAGTCTAGAAATTGCTCACTTTGGCGAATGGGTTTTGAGCAAAATGAATCCCGGGTCCCTTAGAGATTTGTTCGTAGATGGAATTATTGGTGGTGTGGGGGCAATACTGGTGTTTTTACCACAGATACTAATATTGGTTTTCTTCCTAACGATTTTAGAAGATTCCGGGTACATGGCAAGGGTTGCATTTATGATGGACCGGATAATGACAAAAGTTGGATTGCACGGTAAATCAGTATTACCGTTAATGAGCGGTTATGCCTGCGCTATTCCCGGTATTATGGCAACACGGACAATTGATAGTTGGAAAGATCGATTAATTACGATTCTGGTATTACCATTGATGAGTTGTTCTGCCCGATTACCCGTTTATTCATTACTTATTGGCAGCTTTATTCCAGCGACCAAAATATTTGGTTTAATATCTATGCAGGGATTCGTCATGGTTATCATGTACTTTCTCGGCACTGTGACTGCTTTTTTACTTTCATGGATATTCAGCAAATTCATCAAGGTTGAAAGCAAATCATCTTTTGTGATGGAACTGCCGCCATACCGGATACCAATTATGGGATCTGTATTTCATCAAGTTTATTCACGGGGGAAGCTATTTGTAAAAAATGCCGGGCAAATAATACTGGCAATTTCCATCGTGCTTTGGTTTATAGCATCTTATCCCCAAATTCCTGAGGGGCATACAGGAATCTCGAAAGTTGAGTACAGTTATGCTGGCAGGATGGGCAAGATGATTGAACCAGTCATAGAACCACTTGGTTTTGACTGGAAAATTGGAATTGGTTTAATAACCTCATTTGCCGCCAGGGAAGTGATGGTAAGTACACTGGCAACATTGTATAATATTGAAGATGAAGAAAATATTGTAATGCTGAGAGACTCGATGAAATCGGATGTGGATCCAATAACGGGAGACCCGCGCTATAGTGCTTTGATTGCTTTGTCCCTCATGGTATTTTATGTCTACGCCGCCCAATGTCTGGCAACATTTGCTATAGTTAGAACTGAAACCAATTCCTGGAAATGGCCAATGTTTATGATGGCATATATGACAATCCTTGCTTTTTCAGCCTCCTCAATAGTTTATCAGGGTGGTAGATTATTAGGTTACTGATATGAACACAGAATTAAATATCCAGGATCTTTCAGTAATATTGATCGGTGCTTTGGCGGTAGTATTTGTGGCTCGAAAGTTTTTAAAACAATTTATTGAACCCGAAGAAAACCCCAAATGTGATAAATGCCCAGTTTCACATAAGAACCTAAAAATAGAAAAGTAAATTTAAAAATATTTGTGCTTCAAAATCCATTTTGATTCAATTGGGATTCTCTATTAATAAATTTATTCAGCAATTCATCCATACAATTCTTTAAAAAATAGGCCCAAAAACCGATTTAAGATGCCTTTTGGCTGAATTGTTGTTGCATCTATTTCAATGAATTAATAAATTTTGTGCAATTCGATAACCATTTTGTATGAATTGCGAATGGTTACAGTTACGCCTTGGATTGATTTTTTATAAAACTACAACGGAAAATTAACCGCAACCCGTTGGAAAATAATTTTCTGCCAACAAAAACAAATCAGGCAGAGGTATGATATCAACAAATAAAAAAACGAGGAGAAGTAAATGACTTCAAAATTAAAACAAGTTATGATGACCTTTCTTTCTTTCATCATTTTAACAACAATGTCTTTTTCACAGGATCATTATGTTGTGGATTGGGAAACAGGTCTTTCATCTCTAGTAACTTTTCAGGATGGAATCACCGGTCTGGAAGTAGGAGATGAGGTAGGAGTTTTTGATGCTGCAGGATTAACACAATCAGGCGGTTGTGATAGCCCAGTAGGTGAAATTCTTGTTGGTGCCGGTGTTTGGTCCGGTACACAAATGAATGCTGTTGCTATTGGATCAGTAGATAACTGTGCTTTTGGTGGTACACAGATTAAAGGTTGGATTTCTGGAAATTCAATTGTTGTTAAAGTATGGAGAGATGGAGCAGAACTGGAAACCTCATTTGTTATTTCAAACGGTTCCGGGATTTTTGATGGCTTTTTTACCACAATTAGTGAAGTCACAACCATCGTTCCTGTGGAATATGATATCGTTATAAATGAATTCTTTTTTAGAAGTGATGCTTCTGATACGCCAGATTATGTAGAATTATATAATGCTGGTGATGCGGATGTTGATCTGGCTGGCTGGACGCTTGCAGGTGAAGTAATTGGCGGCGGCACAATTTCAGTCGGTGGATATTTCCTCCTGGCTGTTGATGATCCATTCTTTGATGTTGATGGCAATGAATATTATGCCGGAGAAGATTGGCCAAATAGTGCATTTTTAGATTTATCCCTCGGTACATCTGCTGATGATATCGAATTACTAAACCCAAATGGTCAGCAGGAAGATATTGTGAACTATGACCTTCTAAATGGTTGGCCGACTGGTACGGGTAATAAAGGTTATGCTGTAGAACTAAATAATCCTGGCAATGATAATAATGACCCTGCCAATTGGGCCAGCGCTTTAGAAACCCCTGTTAGTTTATATTTATATCTTGATGATGGATCAGAATGGGATTTTGGTTCTCCTTTAAATCAAAATACAACTTCTGTAGGTGAATCTTTCCCAGGTTGTACCGATAATACTGCATGTAATTATGATCCTGATGCAACGGAAGATGATGGATCATGTATTGCTGCTGAAGGCTGTAATGGCTGGTGTGAAGGTGACGATGGCGGACCTTTAGAGGAAGATTGTGCTGGCGAATGTGGTGGAACTGCAGTTGAAGATTGTGCCGGAGTTTGTAATGGTGATGCTGTAGTTGATGAATGTGGTGTTTGCGATGGAAACAATGAAGATATGGATTGTGCCGGTGAATGTTTTGGTGATGCCGTTGAAGATTGTCTCGGCGAATGTAATGGTGATGCCATGGTTGATGAATGTGGCGTTTGTGATGGCAACAATGAAGACATGGACTGTTCTGGTGAATGTTTTGGTGATGCTGTTGAAGATTGTCTCGGCGAATGTAATGGTGATGCCATGGTTGATGAATGTGGCGTCTGTGATGGAAACAACGAAGACATGGACTGTTCCGGTGAATGTTTTGGTGATGCAATAGAAGATTGTGCCGGTGTTTGTAATGGTGATGCTGTAGTTGATGAATGTGGTGTTTGCGATGGAAACAACGAAGATATGGATTGTGCCGGTGAATGTTTTGGGAATGCCGTTGAAGATTGTCTCGGCGAATGTAATGGTGATGCCATGGTTGATGAATGTGGCGTTTGTGACGGAAACAACGAAGACATGGACTGTTCAGGTGAGTGTTTTGGTGATGCTGTTGAAGATTGTCTTGGTGTCTGTAACGGTGACGCAGTAGTTGATGAATGTGGCGTTTGTGATGGTGGTGGTATCCCAGATGGAGATTGCGACTGTGACGGCAATGTGGAAGACTGTGACGGCGTTTGTGGTGGATCAGCAATGATGGATAATTGTGGTGTTTGTGATGACGATCCTGAAAATGATTGTGATTCATCACCATGGGGTTTTGTAGATATATCCTCGTATGAATTCTCTGGTTCTATCACTGCTTCTGTGAATTTTGATGATATGCCAGTTGGTTCTGAATCTGACTGGGTAGCAGCCTTTGTTGACGATGAATTACGCGGTGCTATAAATGGTTTATACTTCTCGCCATCAGATACGTGGGAATTCCTTCTAACTGTATATAGTAACAGTTCTTCTGGCGAAGTACTCAGATTTGAGTACTATGATGCCATGATTGATTCATTTTTTAACCTTGAAGAAACTCTTGATTTTACCAGCAATATGTTAGTTGGTGACCCATTTAACACATTCGGATTAAATTATCATGATGTTGTCACAGGTTGTATGGATATGGATGCCTGTAATTATAATTCTGATGCTACTGAAGATGATGGATCTTGCATAGAACCTGCTGGCTGTAATGGTTGGTGTGATGGTGATGAAGGTGGACCATTAGAAAATGACTGTGCTGGTGAATGTGGTGGATCAGCTGAAGAAGATTGTCTTGGCGAATGTAATGGTGATGCTATGCTTGACGATTGCGACGTCTGCAATGGTAATAACGAAGACATGGATTGTGCCGGTGAATGTTTTGGAGATGCTATTGAAGATTGTCTCGGTGAATGTAATGGTGATGCCATGCTTGATGATTGTGATGTTTGTAATGGTAACAACGAAGATATGGATTGTGCCGGTGAATGTTTCGGTGATGCAGTCGAAGATTGTCTCGGCGAATGTAATGGTGATGCCATGCTTGATGATTGTGATGTTTGTAATGGTAACAACGAAGACATGGATTGTGCCGGCGAATGTTTTGGTGATGCTGTTGAAGATTGTTTTGGCGAATGTGGTGGTGATGCCATACTTGATGATTGCGACGTGTGCAATGGTAATAACGAAGACATGGATTGTGCTGGTGAATGTTTTGGAGATGCTGAAGAAGATTGTGACGGCGAATGTGGTGGTGATGCATATGTAGATCCCTGCGGCAACTGTGATGATGATCCGTCGAATGATTACGAATGCAACAACCCATTCGGAACTGTAAATCAATCTACAAGTCAAGCATTTTATTTCTTTGATCTGGCCTTACTTGGTGATTTGGAATTAGACATGACTGATGATTGGATTGGCATGTTTAATAATGGCGTCCTGGTTGGTGCTGGACCTTGGGCTGGTAATACATTTGAAACAATGATTGTCGCCATGGGTGATGACGGTTTTGCTTATTCTGAAGGATATCTTGGAAACGGTGATGTACCTACTTTTGAGGTATACGATGGCTCTTCAGATTCTTTCTACGATGCAGAAGCATTTGGTGTGAATCCCGGTCTTGAATTTTCCAATTTCGCGCAAATATTTATTGATGAATTAATTGCCGATCTTACCACAGAGCAATGTATTGAATTACATGATGGTGCCAATCTAATCTCATTCTGGTCATTCCCAGTAGACGCCTCCTTGGCAAATATACTTGGTGATTGTGCAGATCAGACTATTGGTGTAATTGGTGAGGGTACAATTGCTACGCCTCATCCAATATTCCCAGGTGAATGGTTAGGAAACCTTACAGACCTTAGTGCCGAAGATGGTTACTGGTTCCTTTTGGAAGGTGACTGTACTCTTTGTGTAAGTGGATGGAATAATGATATCATGTATTCACTACACGATGGTGCAAATTTGATATCTTATCCGTTTGAAGGATCTTCACCACTACTTGAAACTGTCCCAGGTGAAGTTCTTGATGCTCTTCTTGGTATAATTGGCGAAGGAACTATTGCCACACCACATCCAATTTTCCCAGGTGAATTCCTCGGAAACCTTGAAAATCTTCAAGGTGGAGATGGATATTGGTTCCTGTTAGATGGCGATGCAGATTTTGCCTTTAATGCTCCAGCAATGGCAAGATATAATTTTGTAGAAAACCAAATGAGTAATCTTGCTGGATATGATTATGTTCAATCTTCTGAACAGGCATTTTATTTCATTAAGGATATCAATGTTGAGATGAACGAAAATGATTGGGTCCTTGCCTATAATGGTGATGTTCTGGTTGGTAAAGCACAATGGCAGGGTGAATACACCAGTATTCCTGTGATGGGTGATAATGGTAACGATTTCGCAAATGGATATCTCACCGAAGGTGAAACACCTCAGTTTGTGCTTCTCAGGAATGATAGCAATGAAATGATTTCGTTGAATGGAATCGTTAATGGCTGGCAGTCAAATGGTATCTACCATATTGGTGATATGGATGTTGTAGCCAACATTCCATCAACGTTTGTACTAAACGAAGTATTTCCAAATCCATTCAATCCAGCAGCAACTATATCATACTCATTACCAACTGATGCCCAAATTCAGGTAGTAGTATATGATATGCTTGGACGTAATGTAGCTGAGCTTGTTAATGAGACACAGACAGCAGGTTATCATAGTATAATCTGGGATGCTTCAAATGAATCAAGTGGTATGTACCTGGTGAAAATGATTACAGAAAATTCTGTTATGACTCAAAAGGTTATGCTACTCAAATAATCTAATTTTATACTAATAAAAAAGGGGGTGATTTTCACCCCCTTTTTTTTGTCTCGAATTGTGTGTCAATAGAATTAATGAGATTATACCTGTTATGGGGCAGGCATCTCACAGATTTATTTATCGGATGAAATCTCGTGATTAATAAGTTGATAAATACAAACTGCGACCATAAAGTAAAAACAAAAGTACATGAGAATAGCCGATAAAATGATAACATACAAGAAGTAATCATGGGCAAATCTCAAGCCCCAGATACCACCAAAAGTGAGTATAATCGATGCAAATGGCTCAATTAATAAGAACAATTTCACTTTTCCGGTAATGAGAGTGTTCATTGAAAATATCAAACCCAATAGAAGAAAAATGATCGAGAAAGTAATAACATGATTATGTGTCGTGAGAAGGAGAGCATTTATCGTTTTTGGGAATTTATCCGGTATGTCAAACTCATCCATTGAATCTGTGGAACTGCCCTGATAATGTTCCTGGATTCCAGAAGCTTTCCATTCACTGGTATTTGCCAGGTAAATCAATCCAATACTCACACCTATGGTCATAACAATTAGATATGATAAAAGAATGATTCTAATATCCTTTGATAAATCCGTCAAATGTACTTTCACATTACTTTCCCATTTTTTTGAAGACTTCCATTAACCATGGCGTAAGAATGGTAAGTTTATTCACACCATGTGAAATAGAATTTGCTGATATAGTGGCACCGGAGATACCATTAATATCTTTACCAATTAGAAAATCTGAGGATGCATCCTTCTCAATAAATTGATCCAGCCATCGACGAGATTTAATTTCTCCGCCATAAGATTCACGGTATTTGACAATTTCCACATGCTGAATTTGAGACTGAGCGGTGAAAATAACAAAAAAAGTTATCGGCATTGATTTCCCTACAACATTATCCAAGATGGCAATTGCAGTCAGGCTGTCTCCTTGGGTGATATGCCAGATATGCAGTTCATCCCTAAAGAAGTTCTGTTTTACGATGTTGGAAATAACCGACTGAATACTATCAGGAATTTGAATTATTTGATGCTCAATAATTACAGATTTTCCCATCAGGATTTGTATACGGTCGCCAGTTTCCTCCACTAATCCGGCTATAACTACTGAGAAGATGAAAAATATGGCTATTAGGTATTTCATTTTGATTCCCGTTGAAAAGATGAGTAATTAAAAATGGTAACCAATTCCAAGATTGAACTGTGTTGTGGTATTGTCTTGATCGCTTTTAAGATTTGATTTACCATAATCAAGTTTGAAAACTATTTGATCGATTGGCCACCAGGTGATTCCCACTTTTGATATTTCCTCAATTTTGGAATCAATACTATCTGCACGTGAAACATTTGACAATCTAAACCATGGCATTAATTTTCCATTAAAGCCGATATGGCTGGATATATCATAACCAAGATCGAAATAATAACCAGATGAGGAATTGATCTCGGCTGGATTATTATCATAGTCTATATTGCCGTATTCAAATACAGAATGGAAATGATGGGCGTCATAAACAGCATGCATTTCCACTATTGATACATTAACAGAATTGTTTTTATCATCATCAATGGGGGCATCATTTACGGTGTAGGAAACACCCAGTTTCATTCCCGGAAACTCTGTATAACTCAAGCTGATATTTTTTGTCCAATTGAATGCAGTAGTCTTGAATCCTTTACCACGGGCATTTCTAATTCCATAACCTATATCTTCGCCATTTAGGTCTTCCAATAAAGCTATTCTTCCTTTAATCCCGAACATTTCACCATAAAATGCAAATCCATTGCCAAACCAGGTAGTGGGGATGATATACTTGTTGTATAGAGGACGCTCCACACTAAGAAATAGAGCAGGTTCATGGTATTCATTAAGTAGGCCAATAGATGGAAGGATTACACCACCCTGGAAACCCCAATTATCATCGTGATAATTGATAAACGCCTGCTCCAGTTCCAATTCGCCAGTTTCTTCTCCACCTTCAAGATAGTTATGCTCTAATTCTACTTCGGATTTAAATGACCAGGCTTCAGTGAAATTGTAACTATAATAAATAATAAACCGGTGAAAATCCAGCTGGTTTTTTGTTTCATTATCATTAGAATCGAAGTCGCGATTCCAGTGCATTTCACCATAACCTCCGATAGTATAACCCGGTTGAAAAAACTCATCCTGTGAGAAGGAAAGTGATAGTAATTGAAATATAATAATAACTTGAAATATTTTTCTCATTTCATAAACCCTTTTAAATATTTGAATACTTTATATAATTTACATGATTGCAGTAATTCAAATTTAAATGAGAATAAATCTCAATATCAAATAAAGATTTATGGAATAACTATTTTATTTGTTTGAATTTAATAAATTGAAAGGCGGAAGGATTTCAATCACTAGACCAGAATAATTCAAGCCTATCTTTTAGGTCCTGATTATTATCTATTATTTCAGGATTCCAATATTTTTCAAGGATATCCATATAACCCGAATTTGAAAATCGATCTCCAATAAATAATATCAAACCACGGTCATTTACACCGCGGATTAATCTTCCAGCTGATTGAAGCACAGAATTTAACGATGGGTAGGTGTATGAAAATCCATAGCCCTCTTCACCTATATTGTCAAAATACTCACGAATCAATTCATTCTCTATGGTTATCGGCGGATGGGCGATTCCAACAACGATAACGCCAATAAGGTTTTCCCCCGGCAGATTTATCCCTTCACCAAAAAATCCACCAGTGACTACAAATCCCAATTGTGTTGAGGTACTTTTCTTTTTAAAATGATCTAGAAATTGGTTTTTTCCAACTTCTGTCATCCCCGGTTCTTGAATATGTATCTTAAATTGAGGACACAGTTTCTCAAAAATATCAGCTGCCTGGTTTAAGTATTTATATGAGGGAAAAAATATCATGTAATTCCCCATTTTTATATCAACGGCATCCTTTATAATTTTAATTATGCTTTTCAAACTAGCCGCTCTCTGTTTATAGCGGGTAGAGATATAATTGGCAATCATCACACAGACATTGTCAGGTTCAAATTCACTCTGAATTTGGATGTGCTCGGTTTCATCGACAGCTAGAAAATGGGAATAATAGAAATCCGGATCAAGAGTGGCCGAAAAAAACACCGATGATCCTCCAAGTGATAAATATTGTTTGAGTAATTTCGAGGGATCCATGCAATAAAGTTGAATAACCATATTTTTCTTTTCCACTTTATATATAACTTGATGACAATCGTCCCATTGTTCAGAGATTGATAGAAATTTCTGAAAGGCAAACAGCATGTCATTTAGCATTTTCCTAATGGCCATATTGGGCAAGTCGAAATTTAGTTTTTCAGTGGAGGAAATATAGGATTTAATTTTTTTAAGTAAGTTCATTGGTATCGTTTCGCTTACATCCCAATTACCATTTAATGATACATTATCCCGGAGAACAGCTAATTCACGGGTTATCCCTTTGACCTGTTTATACAAAATTAAATTTAATGATTTTAATTTACCCTGAACCTTCAAGATGGAGTCACGGTCCAACTCCAGGGAATAATTACTTCTTGCTCGCTGAGGAAGATTATGGGCTTCGTCTATGAGAGTTATATATTTTCCGGAGAGACTGGGAAACTGACGATTGACAAAATATCGTCTGAGCTGGGCAGATGGATCAATAAGATAATTGTAATCGCAAATAATTATATCACAATATTCTGAGTAATCTAATGAAAGTTCAAATGGACAAATTTTAAGTTTCTCTGCAATGTCAATAATAATATCATAACCAACAGAATCATATTTAGTAAGAGCTGATATTGCTTCAGGCAGTTTTGAATAATATCCACCAGCATATTCACATTCACTGATATGGCATAATGATCCAGGTCGCATACATATTTTTTCTTTTGCCGTAAGGCTAATTGCTCTCATTTTTAAGCCAGAGTCCAACAAAATAGCCAAATTTTCAACAGCCTCATTTTTACCGGTTGTTTTGGCAGTGAGATAGAATATCTTTTCAATATTCCTGACTGCAGCCGATTTAACAGCGGCAAAAAGAATGGCAATTGTTTTTCCCGAACCTGTAGGCGCCTGTAAGATGAGATTATTATCAGAGTTCAAATTAGACCTCACAGCCTCAATCATTTCTTCTTGTCCAGATCGAAGATCTGAAAATGGAAAATTCAAATCCTTAATTGATCTATCTCTTTCAGATATCCAGCAAAGATAGTTTTCAATCCATAATTTAATTATTGCCAGTTTGGATTCAATAATATCGACAATCTCAAAATAGGTAAATATTTTTTCAAATACGACTTCTCTAATCTCCGGCAATATCCCATAACATATTCTGATTGTTATATCACTGTATGGATACCGACCATGAATCATATAAGCATATAATTGAGCCTGTAGCCAGTGATCTGGAAATAAATCATCTGAAAGTTTATTCTTTGAGAGTAAGGTACTTTTAATTTCTTCAATTATAAGACCGTCATCATTTTGCACCAATCCATCAATTCTACCGGAGATATTCAATATATAGTTGTTCTCCTCACATTTGAGATACACCGGCACCTCAGAATGATACTGAGATGGGCGTCGGTTTTGAATTTTCTGATGCACTTTAGTGCCTAAGGAGGCTCGATTGACCAGGAATGCAGATGATTGTTCAAGATCACCTTCAGACTTCGAATATTGAAGTATGTCCCCGACGGATAAATCTATAATCGGTTTTGTGTTATCCACGTACAGTTGAACTCATGCTATTTTTAGTGATCAATTACGATCTACAAAAGATGATCGACTGATTTCAATATTCATAGATTCCGGGACCAATGATCTTATGAGACCGGTAGTGAGTTGATTGAGAATACCCTGATGAAAATTCTTTTCAAACTTCAATCGTACAATTGAATTTGAATTTAACTCATTAACTTCCAATTTGATAGTCTGCATTACTGCCTCTATTGAATTTTCAGAATCAATTTGAATATCTGCCATCTTCCGAGAGGGAAGAGGGACAAAATCCAAATGTTCGATGGGATTATTTATAGCAGGATCTAATCCAATTTTTAGAAATCCTTTTGTCTCATTTTTTTCTGCGAATGAGGTTCTCTCTGTTGAACCAGAGAATATCACCTTGCCTTTAAAATCTGCCTGATTATTGTGTTTAAACGGTAAAATCTGATGTCGATGGATATGTCCGCACAAAATTAAATCATAATTTTGAGGCATCATTTTTTTTAACAAAATATCTGGTCCACTGCCAAATGTGTAATTTATCTGACCAACCTGAGCGCCCTGTACCGTTTGGTGCATTAAGAGAAGGTTAACATCATTAGTAGAAATATCCGTCTTAAAAATATTTTGGCATTTTTGGAATTCTTCATGAAGATTTTTACGGATAAATGGAAATCCTGCAAAATTTATATTCTTTCCCTGAAAGGGGAACGAGAACACTTTTGGCCGTTCAAATATGTAAATATTGGGGTGGGATAAAATTGAAATTAAAGGTAATCTGGAGCAATCATGATTTCCCGGGACAATAATAATCTTTATACCTTTATCAGCAGTAGATAATAATTTTGAATAGGCCCGCTTGACAATATCATTATGGACTTTGCATCTGAAAAACAAATCACCAAGATGAAGAATAAAATCGACTTTATTTTTTACGCCATAATTAAGAACATGATTAAAATTTGAGAAAAATTCTTCAGCGCGCCTTCTAATTTTTATCCGCGGTCGCATTGGATAATCAAACCCAAGGTGAGTATCCGATAACACAAGCAGTTTTAACTTATTTTCCACTTTTGGTGTGGGGGTTACATTTCTTTTTTGGGAGAAATTGATGAGATTTTAATCTACAGTTTCCGCTTCCAAAATATATTCTTCAAGTTTTTCATCTGAAAAACCCCAGTTATCATCATTAACATTTAATCTTAATTTGTCTTTCAGCATATCTCGTCCGGCTTCAAGAACCGCATCCCAGCCAATGCCAGGTCTTTCACTCCAGAATTTAATTTTTTCAATGGGGGACATTGACGCCCATCCAGTTTCATGATGAATGTGGAAAGTACAGGCTTCAGGTGGAAGTATCACTTGCTTATATCCTAATGCAGCAGCTGCAATAATACCCAGGCTATCGATGTGAATTGAATAGAGATCAAGTTCAGCATAACCCTGGATATCCAGCCATGCCTCTTTTGACATCAGTGTAAAATCTCCGCAGGCATCTGTATCTAATAATCGTAATTGCAGTCCAATTGGTTCTTCAAGAATCCGGGCTCTCACTTTTGCCGCCAACTGAAAAAATTTTGCGACGAAAGCATATTTGTAAACCCACTCCGGTGCAGTAATCAAATGAACATATTGATTATTTTTGCCTGCCGTTGAAAGGATGTTTTCTGTGGCAAATGTCAACTGCTTCTCTAATGGCCAATTTTCCTGAATTTCTGCTGGTACATCGCAACGATTTGCCCGATAGAAACATTGAGAATCCAGGTCATTTTCCTCTAGAATCTGGAATAATTCCTTTGAAAAGAGAAGATCGATATTTGTGCACAACACAAATTTGCCTAGGGCTCGACGAATTCCAACATTTTTTGCTATCATCTGAAACAACGGAATGGCATCCTGCTGTTTATACTGGGAATGAATCTCCAGTGGAACAACAACATACCGTATAATCAGTTTATCTCCCGGAGAAGGAGCAGGCAAAACTTCCTTTAATAATGGTCGGTCCAGCGGTGGATTCCATTCAACGATAATCAGCTCAATATCTAAATTTGATTTTCTTGTCTGCACCAGTAAACCATTAACAAATATCCTCATTCGTTTAAGTGTATCACCACCATGATCATCATTTCTCGATGTAGCTACAATAGATAGATCAATTGACATTATATACTTTTCTCCAAAAATTCATGTTTCTTTCCACCCCATGATTCGTCGTTATAAATGATGGGTTTGTCGTTTTTTTCCATTTCAATTCCATCCTTATTAAATTTGTCAAACATTTTTTGCATATCAGGATCGTTATCATTGCCGTCTGACTCATATCTCCTGCTATGGTCCTGATGATATACAGGATCCCTAAATACAAACTCTTTCAGTCTTGATAAGGCGGCCATAACCACAAAAATAGAATCGGTATGCATGGCTAGATAGGTGTTTTCGGGACATCCATTCAATTTCATCCAGGTGTCTCGGTGCAACATCATAAAATCACCACTGCAATTAGTATGATATTTTAGGGGGATATAGTCATAATAAACCGGCCAGGAAAAATGATTGGCTATTTTTTCAATTCGAATCATATTTACATTTTTCAACTGCCTGAAATAGTTTATCATTCTTGCCTTGAATAAACCTGGTTTTCCGTCTGTAATATCGATCGTATTACCTCTCAAAAAATATCTAAAAATCTGCTTTTGTACACGTTGAAGTATATTACTTGCTTGGTCATGAATATTTATATCGAATTTGTGATAATCACAACGATCGCAACGATAATATCTAGACTTTTTAAGAAGTTTTTTGCCAATGTATTGAAAGATTTTTGGGTGGATAAGAATATCAGGATTTGCGGCCAGTATATATTGACCTTTAGCTCGTCGGATTCCAATATTTTTGGCGATATACTCAAACACCGGCACGGTCCGCCGAATATCAGGATTGACATATTTAGAATGGATCATTTGCGGTACATAGATAACTCTAACTCGAACAAAACGAAGATTATCCGGGACATCCATAATATCTATTATATCTTCTTTATCTTCGAGAAAATTATAATTGACAAAAATAATCTCAGAATCAATTTGATTTAATTCGAGATGTCTAATCGTCCAACTAAGGCAGTTTATTAAACGAAAATTAAAATCTCCACCATAATTGTCATTTCTTCCAACGAGTACAATACTTAAATAGGGTGGAGCATTATTTTGCATGATTTATCTCTGTCATATTAATTGGTGAAATTGTCAATAACATCTGAAATGATTTTATTCAAATGCCTGTGTGATATAGTTTGTGTAAATCTGGATTCGACAAATTCGGCTCCGCTTGTTCCCATTTGATGGGCAAGCTCTTTGTCCTGACAAATCTGAACCATGAAATCTGAAAAGGATTCAATATCATGCTCCTGGCAAAGATAACCGGTTTTATTATGCTGAACAATATTTGGAATACCTCCATGATGGGTAGAAATCACCGGGAGACCAGATGCGGATGCCTCAAGAATCGATACAGGCGTGCCTTCAGAATCATTTGTCTCAGTTGTGATAGAATGTTGGAGATATACCAATGACTGACTGTAAATTTTATGAATTTCCTGTTGACTAAGAATTCCCATAAAATCAATTTTATTGGTTAGTTGCAATTTTTCTGCCAGCTCTTTGCAATATTCAAGTATTTCGCCATCACCAATCATAACTAAACGAGCATCTGTTATCTTTTTTAGAGTTCTTTTAAAAGATTTGATAAGCAGATGGGGTGCTTTTTTCTCAACGAATCTACCGCAACTCACAAAAATATTTTTGTCTTTTTTAAACCGACTGTTGACGAAGATATCCTGATTATATCCGCAGGGATTACAAATTGCTTTTTTTGGCGGACAGCCAATTTTAAGTAATTGTTCAGTCATATTATTTGATACAGATATAATTGCCGCTGAATTGGTGAACAATTCATGATAACGGATTCCATATGAACCCAGGATATCTTTTCTAAACGCATCATATCCATGAAAATGAGTGATAAGCGGAATATTTTGTTTCTTACAAATATCCATCATTTCCACTCCTGAGGGTCCATAATGTGCCAGGACGCAGGAAATGTTCTCTTTCACCAGAAATTGAGAAACCTTTGAGGCAGGGGTATCATCTGAATCAGAAATACGCTGAGAGGATAATAAACGTGAAAAAAGTGACTTGGTTGAGGGGAATTTATTATCAAGGGATTTTGGTCCGTGAGAATATACCTCAGGGAGATAACCGCCAGTTAGATAATAAATTTTACCTTCCAGACTTTCTATCTGCTGGTGAATAAACGTTTCAGAGTATTTTCCTTTATTTGTTGAAACGACGGCAATATTTCGATCGGCATTTGTCATTAATTGTTTCATCGTAGTCATTTGCATGAACATTTCTTAACCAGCCTATTCTAATGATATTTAATATCGAAGAATATTTTGGTTGTTAAATTATATTGATCCTTTGATTTTTCAGGGCAGTATTTTACTACAATAATTGACTTTTCAAGATGGAAATAACGTCTCAAGAATTGGAAAAAGAACAATAATAGTTTACCAGAAGATTAAAAAATTGTAATCTGTAGAATTAGCCAATTTATAATTTGTTAAAAAATCAGATTTAATCATGGTCTATTTAAAATATAGGACTCTTATTTCGTACAGTACCGTCGATATAATATTTCGAAAAAGGAATAAAAATGCAAATAGAAGAACAAAATAAGGTCGGTGATTAATAACCATATTTATAAGAATCAGCGTGGGAAACCATTGATTATAATACTCATCCAGGTAGGTATACGCAAATTGTCTATAGTCAATTCCCGATGATATTTTTGAAATGTACTTTCTTTTAATAAATGTAAATATCCAGAAAAATATAGTGACTGGAATAATGATTATAAAATATTTTGACATTGCCAATAGTGCATTTAAGAACAATATAAATTCTAATGGTAGAATGATATATTTAACAAATTTGGTTGCCGTTTCTAATCCAGCCCGAACGACCCAGGTAGAACCATTAACGGATAAATCATTGTCATAATCGGCAATCTGATGAAAGGTAATATTTCTTACTCCAAGTACAAACTGCCAACAGAAAAATGCAATTAAAAATCGTTTATCAATTTCATGATAACTGACATTAATAACTGCAAAGGTATAAAAAGTCAATAATACCCATATAGCATGAGCATACATTGCATCGACAATTACCCCCCAGAACCCCTTGTTTTTTATACGGGTTGAAGGAATAGAATAAACTGTAAATAGAAAGAATAGAAAAGCCAACAAGAGAATTGTATATCTGTTAATTGGCAAATACAGCCATGGGGTTAAAGCAAATGCCAGTGAGATAACAACGAATATGGGAAAATATTCTGGATCTATTTTTCGAAAAATATTAGTCTTTCCAACTTTTTCATCACTTTCGCGATCAAAATAGTCATTTAGCAGATAGGCAAATGAAGCAGCACCTAACATGAAAATAATATAAAACAACAACATTAAAACAGATCGAGCAACGGTGAGTCGAGTTAAATAAATACAGATGAAAGCATAGGATAGAATTACCGGAATTTTATAATTCCAAACCTGTTTAATTCTTAAATGGTTTTTTATAACATCGAAAATAAATTTAATTTTTATTATCACAGTAATCTAATAGAGTGGAAATTAATTAATTCGATATCTGGTCATGATTGTATTTGGTTTTATCGGGAGCTTTTTAAAATTGGATTCCATGATTTCCACATTTGATGGATTGGATTCGATTATATCGAAATTGAACAAATGTAAAAAATGGTTGACCACCTTGTTATTTGACTCGATAGCATAGGCATTCAATTTAAATGTACCTTGGTTTAAAATATTTTTTGGAATGATCCATTTAACAAGGTATTTACCATGTCGATTTCGTTCTAAATCATCAGATTTAACGGTAACATCACCAAATAGAATATTATCAAAAATATCACTGATAGTTAACCCAATATCCACTTCAGTAATTTCGACTAATTGTTCATAGATGACTTCTATATTTATCGATTCATTTCGGAAGAACTTATTCGTTTCATCACTGTCATTGCCAGAAGCATTCACTTCTAATATTTGAATAGGTTTGTGATTTTCCTGGCCCCCATAAGTATTTGAAATAATTCCCTTTCCAGATCTTCTTTTATCAGCTTCATGATCAAGGGCATATTTTCTTATTATATCATATGAATCATTTATCGCCGTAATGGAGCCATTTTCAAGGAGGGCAATCTTGTCGCAAAATTGTGAAATCTGATTTAAATTATGACTTACAATAATTAATGTTGTGTCTGAATTCTTTAGCTCAACCAATTTCTCCAGGCATTTTTCCTGGAAACTGATATCTCCAACACTCATAACTTCATCAAATACCAGAATATCAGCATTCATGTGGATGATTGTCGAAAATGCAAGTCTCAGATACATACCATCAGAATAGTATTTAACTGGTTCATCAATAAATTTTTCTATGCCGCTAAATTCAACAATTGCCGGAAATGATCTTTGAATTTCCTTCTTGCTGATACCTAAAATTGTTCCGTTAAAAAATACATTCTCACGTCCAGTCAAATCCGGATGAAAGCCTGTACCTATATCAAGTATGGATAACAATTTGCCGTTAATCGTCACTTTTCCCGAAGATGGATATGTTATACCGCTTAATATTTTTAAAAGTGTGGATTTACCGGCACCATTTTTCCCAATAATTCCTAAAGAATCTCCCTTTTTTACTTCGAATGAGATATTATTTAATGCAAAAATATTATTATCGATATTTGAGTTACCAGAAGTCTTTTTCCTGATAAATATATCTCTAAAATTCTTTACATATCCCTCACGATTCATGAGATATTTCTTTGAAACCTGATTCACTTTTATGACAGTATTTTGGTCCATATTCTTAAATCACATCAACAATTTCACGTTCTATTTTTCTGAAGAATATAATACCAAACAGAAAAAGTAAAAACACCGGGATGAGATTTAAAAAGTAAATCATCTCTGGTAAAACATCGCCAACCAGGCTCCATCGGCTCAATGTCAATACGCTAGTAATCGGATTGATAAATATCAGGTTTTCATATTTATCCGGCAGGATAGTGACGGGGTAAAAAACAGGAGATACCCATATTAAAAAATTTATCAAATAAGGGACTATATGCTGAAAATCCCTGTATTTAATTGAAAGTGCACTTAACCAAATTCCGACGCTGAGGCCCAACAATAAATTTAGCAGTACAACGATTGGAAAAAATAATACACACCAGGTAATTGGAATTCCATAATAAATATCCAATAACAATACCAAAATGAAGGAAATAAACATATTGACTAAACTTGTTAACGCTTTTGAAATTGGCAGGATAATTCTGGGAAACTCCACCTTGCGAATTAATTCTTGGTTATATTTTAATGATGTGCCTGCCTCATTGATAATTTGGATAAAATTGAACCAAATCATAACACCGGGGAATACAAAGAGTGGATACGGAATATCACCAGTTGAAATACCGAGAATCTTATAAAAAAATACGGTATAGATAACCAGGGCAACCAATGGTTGAATTACTGCCCAGAATAAACCCATAATAGTTTGGGAATAATAAATTTTTATATCCCGTACTGCCAAAGTTATGGTTAACTCTTTGTGTCGCCAAATACTCTTAAAATAGTTGATAAGCGACGGTTTTTGGGATGTATATTCTGTGATTGCCAAAATAGTTCAGCTTATATTTTTTGACATTTAATTTCTAACCACTCTGCTACCTTAAAATGCTCCTTGCCATCCCAGACATCAATTTTAAATTTTTCTTCGAAAGTGTAACTGACTTCAAAATCTATTTGAAAATCAAGCTTTTTGATAAAAGTTATTTGAAAGCCGGTTTTTCTTAAAGCAGTAAGACAATTATTTAAATCCAATGTATTATAACAAAAACTGGAATTCAGATTTTTGATAACTCGTTTCAAGCGTTTTTTTTGTGATCCGGTATATGATTCCAACGGGAAATAATCTTTGATATATATATAACCACCAGGTTTAATAACATTATAGGCTGATTCGATTACCTTTGAAGAATTTTCAGCATGTCCTAATGATTCAAGAAATAAAACCTGGTCAAATTTATCAGGTGAATAGTATTTGTCAAGATAACTGTAATCACCTTTTGTAATTTTTATCTTTTCGGTTAAGTTTTCAGATATTACTCGTTCGTTAGCTATTTTAACTTGAAGACCGGATACCGTGAGAGCTTCAATTTGAAGATCTAAGTTTTTTGCAAAATATATACTGGGACCACAAACGCCGCATCCTGCGTCTAAAATAGTCATCCCATCAATTAGTCCTGAGCTTTTCATGAGGAAGTCATTCAATGAGTCGGCACTTTTATCCTTTATCCTGCAACCCTGGATAGTCTCTCCGTACGTATCCAAATACCCGGGGGTCATATCGTCATAATATTTTTCGACTTTTTTGGAAGATGCCATAGTTTTCAAATAGGATGTTTACAATATTTATTCTGTTTTAAAATTTGAGAGTTAAACGAATCTAAAAAGTAATATCAATAGTTGAATAATTTATAATTATCAATAAGATAACACGATTTCAAGTTTGCATAACCACCTTTGTTTTGACCTTTTCAAGTCAAACCCGTTAACATTAATTTAAATTAGTTATGACCAAATAATATCCAGAATAATCTAAGAAAGATTTATTATCTTTAATTCAGGAATCTATTGTGTGTGGTCAAACCAAAGAAATGAAAATTGAGATTGGAGATTTTATGGGGTACAGATTAAATGACTATTAAATATCATTAATTAATCAAAAAATTCCTTTTTCGAATTAATTGATATATTTTATCTCTGATAAATACTAAACCGGATGGAAATGCAATAATGTGAAAAACTAATAACAGCGCAAATTCATATCTGCTGAGTATAAATATTAATAAGATGCAAATTGGATACCAATTTATATAGTATTCATCAAGAAAACGATATGAAAAAGATCGTACAGGTTCAAGAATTGATGTATAACTATTCTTTTTTATTGAGGAGATCAAATAAACTAAATATGTAATTATAAATATCCAAAACACCATAGCTCTTTCAGAAAGAGTAAATATAAACACGATGAATAGTAAAATTTCAAGTGGAATAATGAACCATTTTAATAATGTCCATGATTTATTTTTCCCAAAATATATGACAAAGGAAGTGGTTTCACTTTTAACATCGCGATCATGGTCATCCAATTGGTGAAGAATTATATTTCTCAATCCAAGTAAAAATTGCCAGAGAATAAGTGAAAATAGAATTATAAAAGTATGTGTGGAAGTAGTGGTTGGTGAAATCTGAATGAATGTAAGTGCTGCAATAAGAGAGGGAAGGGTATGGGCATAGATTGAATCAGTGATAACGCCTAATAATTTTCGATCCTTCAGCCGGAAGGGTTCTGATGAGTACATATAAAACAGCAAAATCTCTGTTGTCAGTAATCCAAGTATTAATGGTGTTACAGGAAAAATAAACCAGGGTCCAAAGGCAGCTATTAATACGCAAATTAGAAGGACCATCTGCTGGGGTTTTGTTGACTGATTAAATATGTTTCTTTTATCAGTTAGTGCATCATCCTTCTTGTCATGAAAATCATTGATAAAGTATCCAATACCAGAGATACCAAAAATTGTGATACCTGAGAGCAGAATATAAATTAATGCTGGAAAGATTGAGATTGAGCCAGTGAAAATAAAAATATAAGGTACAGTTATAAGAACCGGTGCTTTGAAGGACATTGGATTGCTTAATCTCATGCCATTGCCAAGCAGATCAACGTATTCTGAGATTTTCATTATTATATTTGTAAATTATTTTTCACTGAGTTTTTCAAATTTCCAGTCAAACGATGGTCGCAATGGAAATGTTACTTCTTCAATAAACAGATTTTCTTCTCCAGGATTTTCGATAATTGTAAACCGAACGGCCTCTTTTATAGTGAAAATAGGTTCATTAATATTCTTTGAGATAATAACATCCGCGGCATATTTACCTGAATTTATAAGATTTCCTGGGATGAGACATCTTGCAGAAAACCGTCCAATATCTTCAATATATTTATCATACTCTCTGTTTTTATCCAGATTAAATGTCAGACTTATTGGAAATACCATATTCCCGGTAGAATTAAAAATTAGTAAAGCAATTTGGACATTATATCCTGCTAAAAATTTTATATACTCCATATTGATAATTATGTCATCACGAATATGAAAGGGTTCACCAATTGATTTATTCACTGGTTTGATGGATATGTTTAGCAGTTTGACGATTTCATTGCCGGGTTTATCGTCTTTAATAGCCCAGTCCTGTTCAAGAATATCATATTCAGGTGACCCAGTGTTAATACTCTCATCTGCATCGGCGGCATTTTCAACTTTTTCTATGGCATGTTTCATATGCCTGCTAACGATGGCAATTGGCGTACCGGTATCCTTAATCTCACCATGCTCCATTAGTATGCACTTTGTACACAGTCTCAATATTTCAGACATGTTATGAGATACTACCACAATTGTGGTCCCACCCAGGGCTAATTTCTGTATTTGCCTCATACAATTGATTCTGAATTCTGCATCTCCCACGGATAAAACTTCATCAATGAGTAGAATATCGACCACTGAGTGAAATGCCACAGAAAATGCCAGTCGCAAATACATGCCGTTTGAATAATGTTTTACCGGCGAGTTGATAAATTCTTTTACACCGCTGAACTTGACAATGTCATCAAAGCAATCATCTATTTCAGAAATTGTCATACCTAAAATGGAACCATTCAGATAAATATTTTCTCTTCCCGTCAAATCAGGGTGAAAACCGGTACCAATTTCTAATATGGAGGTGACTCGTCCCCTGAAAATAACTGATCCTGATGTTGGGGCAGTGATATCAGATAATATTTTCAAAAGGGTGCTTTTACCGGCACCATTCTCACCAATAATTCCCAGAATATCTCCGCTATCAAGTGAGAAATTAATATTTTTTAAAGCCCAGAAAACTTCTTCTTTTTTCTGTTGGCGACTAAGGATAGATTTAAAGAAATTGCCAAATTCTTCGGACAAATTTCTATGGTATTTCCCTTTTAAATAATATTTTTTTGAAATATTATTTACATCTATTACATGCGAGTGTGATCTTGTTTCTGTCACAATTATAATTGGCTTTTTTTCCAGTTATTCACTTGCATCTGATATAAATTCTGCAAGAAATATCGTTTATTTCCTTTCTCAATATCATATTCAGGTTTGATACATAATATCTCAAAGAAATCAACCGGGAAGATATATGAATCCCAGTTATCGATTTTTCCGATGCCGGTTAATTCCTGAAAATCATTTGAAATGGTCAAATTTTCAAATTTATCTAATGGGATATCAATAGTTTTGACAAATGAAATAATAAATCCTATTTGGCGTAATGATGTAAGAATAGATTCAAGCTTCATGATATTATAATGATATGCATCATTTATCTTCTTTACTTCCTCATCGATTAAACTCTTATGGGATTCAATGGCAGGTATTTTTTGGAACAGATCTTTAACATATAATTTACCGCCGGGTTTTAAAACCTTAAAGGCAGATCCCAGGGCCAGGGAGTGATCATTTGAATGCCCTAAAGATTCAAGAAAATAAACGACATCATAAGAATTCAAATCAACAATATCTTCTAACTTATGATAATCTCCATGCTGGATAGATACATGATCGGTCAAATCGCCTGACTGAATATTTTCATTGGCTATTTTTACCTGCTCGCTTGAGATGGTAATTCCATCTATGTGAAGATCAAACTTCTTTGCAAAATACATTGCTGGGCCGCCTACACCGCAACCGGCATCGAGGAGACGTAATCCTTTTGTCAAACCCATACTGTCTGACTCGTATTTTAAGAGATCATCAGTATTTACAGTCCTGTAGGCTTGAATTACATTACCATATACCTTAAGAAAATCATCAGTGTAAGTATTATAAAATGATCCAACATCTTGTGGTGAAGATGTTTCATCAGAATTTGAGATTAGATCACTTCCTTGGTTGTGATGCAAATTATTTTTCCTCAGAGATAACAATAAAAAAATGAAACTGGTGATGAGAATGATAGAAAAAAATGTGATAATTAAAAAAAAGTTCATGACGGTAAATATATACTTTCGATTTTTAAATGTTCAAAGTGAATTGACCTGATTTATGTAAAAAATTTGCCAAGCCATTTTTGTAGGAAGTTTTTATCATTTGATACTGATGCTTCATTCTGATCGGGATTTAGTTTTGCAATAATATCTTCAATAGATAGAGTCTGTGCAGGTTGATGAATAGTTTCAAGGACTTTTGCTTTCGGTGGAAGTTGGCTTTTTGTCAGGTAATCAATATCTTTCAAATAAAATTCAGCACTGGCTTTTATTTTCTGGATAGAATTACCATCGTCAGATTTTTGATAATAAACTAATTGGGCATCTTGACTCATAACTGATCCAAGAGCCACTATTCGATCAGATCTTCCATCATTTTTATATGAACCGTGAAATAGTTTATTTTGATAAACCACTGCATGTCCTGCTTTAACCTTGACTTCTACAATATTATCAGATATTATCTTGTTATCAGCTGGATGGAATCTTACGCCATGGATGCTGCCTGAGCGGAATGTTTCATAATAATTATGAGATTTATCCAGTACAAATAATGACCCGTTATGAGAATTTACATCGCTGAGAGGACACCATATTTGAGCAGAAATATATTTATCTTCCTCTATGATATTCCAGTCCTGATGGAGGGGGAGTTCAGAGGAATCCACTCGGGGTTTGACAAGATATGTACCACCATAAAGAATATGGTTTTGGAAATAACGTGCTGCCCCAGAAGATAATGCTTCGAAAATAGTATTTCTAATTAACTCATTTTCCTCATAATTATTATATCGACTAGAATCCCATACAGGGCCATTTTCCGGACCTTTTACCATGGAGTGGTAAAAACTGAGCAATTCAGCAACTTGATGCTGACCGACAAATGGTAGAATTATATAACCTTTATCATCAAACTCTTTCTGATGACGAGAATTTAAAAAAATGGGAAGCATATCGTGAATTTTTGTGGATTATCCTTTAAAGATTGATATGAATCTTTGCCAGGCACTTCTACCCCGGTCATCCAAAGCCGCCTGCTGGGATATATTAGAAGGAATTTCTGGGACTGTTTCATCCTCAGTTCGAATTTCATCGCCAATTTGTTTTGCTTCAATATATGATGAAAACATGGCACTGAATGTTTCGGCAATTTTTTCCATTTCCGGATGAATTTTTACATCAGGCAATTGAGATATTTTTGATATTAGCTCTTCAGTTGTAAGGCTTTCGGCGGCATGTGAAATTGATTCAATTGGTTCGCCAAGGTCTGGTTTTTCACCCTTGTTAAACAATTCTAATAATCTGGAATTATTATAGCGTAAAAAGAATCCATGATCAATTTTATATTTGGACACTAAAGGAGGATTTGATCCAGGATTCAGATAATGATGTGATAATTCCGCTTCTTTGTGCATCAGTCCAAGTCCGGCAGCGATCCGTGGTGAATCTGTATAATTTGGTGGTGATGCATGGACAAGTCGGTTATCGAAAATTAGTGTTTCGCCGGCTTTCATAGGTATAATTTCCATGTATGGAAACAAATGCATGCCTTCTTTACCGAAAACAGTTTGAAATGCCGGTGAAGGTGATGCACGAAATCCTGGAAACAATTTATGACTTCCCTTTAAAATAGCCAGCGCACCATTTTCGGCGTTTACATCCTGCAAAGGCGTCCAGGTGGTTACTGAGGCAAATTTCGTTTCATCTGTAAAGGTCCAATCCTGGTGAGGAGGGACAAAACTGGCGGGGTTGGGTTCTTTTACCACAAAACTGGCTGTTGTTACCTGATTGTCCAAAAATAAGGGATCCAATTTCTTGAGTACAATACTGCCTATTTTTGCAATGACATTTTCGACAAATTCAGGATTATTATTATCGATACTTACATGGAATCCATATTCTGTGATGTGATCATTATTCAATGATTGATAAAATTCAAGAAGGTTTCTGATATCATCATCCTGAAGCATGGTAACTCGAACGAATCCGTCCTGGTCAAATTGTTTCTGATGCGTCTCATCTTTAAAAAGGTCTATCAATTTTTAACTCCAAAGAAATTTGATAGTGATTGAAAAATACTTTTTGATTTTGGTAATTGTGATGGTTCAGGATATTTTGCAAGAAATTCCTCGTCGGTTATAACTGAGGGAGTATATTCAAATTCATCAACAATTTTTGCCCATGGTGGTTTTTGCGAAAAATCATAATAGCGTAGAAAAAAATCATCACCAACATCCAGTTTTTCAAGTTTCTCAGATTCATTATAAAAGTAAAAACATAAATTTTCATCTTTTGGGATGAGTCCCAAGGTAGTTGCCACTCTTAAATCATTGGTTCTATTAGGCGGAGACGCATGGAAAATATTATGCGAAAATGCAACTGCTTCGCCGGCATTTAACGAAAATTGTTCTAGTCTTGGACTGACTAAGTGGTGAATATTTTCTATTGGCTGGGGGAGGGTTGGTGCTCTAAAAGTCTGTTTAAAGGCAGTATGACTGCCCCTGAGGAATTGCAAAGCTCCATTTTTTACATTTACATCTTGAAGTGGACACCAGATAGTTATTGCCCAGAACTTTAATTCATCAACCACTGACCAATCCTGATGAGTAATCATTTCTCCTTTATCTCCAGGAGATTTGACTAGGAAATTTCCACCGAGAATTTTGTAATCTTTAAAATGTGCATTTATCCGATTGCGAAAAATTGCAGTTATATCATCGCTCATACTTTTTTTAAAATTTTCATCAGGTAAAAATGTAAAGGAATAGAATCCGTCTGGGATTTCAGGTTTATATTTATTAAATATTTTCCATAGTTCCTGAACTTCTGAATCATCAAACAATTGAAGTTTTACAACACCATCGCGTCTAAAATCTAAATCAAGTTTAGGATCAACCAGTACACCGGCTGTACTGTTCATATTAATGGCTCTCCCTATGCTGGAATTGCATCATAAATTTTTTCATTGATCCGATTAACCCCGGTGGTACATTGTTTACCTCATATTTATAGATAAAATCTGATTCTGTCATATCAGGGTAGTAAGAATTAAATTTCTTTACACAATATTTTTTGTCAATTTCCGGGCTTAAACCGATATCTATAAAAAAGTCTTCATCTACTTCCAGCATTTCTATGAGATCGTGTTCAGTTCCTGGGCGATGATAATATTGATATAGTTGTGCCTCGGCGGGGGTCATAATCATTGTCAGTGCGACCCGTGGATCATCAGAATAATTTTCTGAAGACATATGAATCATTTTATTGTTAAATATGATAGCCTCTCCTGGCTGGGCATAGACAGGTGTTACATATTTCTCTTTAATAAAATTTGCAACTTTGGTAAAAGGAAATAATATTTGGCGCCCCCTGATGCCAAGTTCAAATTTATGAGAACCTCTAATCACTCCAAGCGGACCGTTATTTTCGCTAATATTTGTCAGCGGACACCAAACATTAACTGCATCATACTGACTTTCATCAACGAATGACCAGTCATGATGTAAGTCAATCTCACTTCCGGCCCCATTTTTTTTAATTACAAAATTTCCATATGCCGGTTTGAAATTTATTAGATATTTCTCAGTAGCCTTTGCCAGTATGGGTTTTAACCCGATATTCACATTGCGGCGATAATTGGTGTCAGGATGATAGATAGAGATAAAAAAATTAGGCTGCAAGTATTTTTCTGCATCCTGGTTCAAATCTAAATGCAGTTTCTGAATTTGCTTCAACTCATGTTCATCAAGTAGCTGGACTTTTACATATCCATTTTGATCAAATTGCTTTTGTAAATTTTTATCTTTGAAAGATTGTCTCATAATTAGGACCAGTAATATAATTTTTCATTGTTTTTTGAATAGGCAATAAATCCACCAATGGTTATGCGGTCTTTACTACCTCGTATCTCCTCTATCCTGTGCCATATTTGCCCACCGGAAAATATAATCATATCACCTGGGTTTAGTTTAAGTTGTTGTTTCCCAATCGAATTTGGATCCTCAATATTGATTTTTTCCCCATCCAGGTTTTCAAGGGTACTATTATCAATAATTTTCTGAGTTTCACTCCATAAAGTATTATACAATGTTAACTCTCCACCAGAGTCGGACGGATCCAGCATAATAAAATAACTGACTTGATCATATACTGATGTAGATTTTTCAAGATGCTCATAGAAATCATCAAAATAATACTGTAGAACATTACCGCAATGAATGGGGATGGAGCCCTGACCAGGTTTGATAATTTTTGCAGTAAGAGAAATGTAACTGCCTTTGTCATTCATTCCCTGTGGTACTTCAACTTTTAACCCGCCCGATAATTGTGAGAATGTATCCTGAATCAAAGATTCAAAGTCAAATCCAAAATTCTCGACAATATTTTCTCTAAATATTTTATTGCGAACAAAATAGGAGTTTAATTCACTTTCGTCCTTGCCAAATGACTCAATAGCAGTTGAAAAACCTTCTGGATAGATAGTACCGCTGGTTATTTCTTTTTTGTTGTCATCTGGAGCAGATTTAATAATAGAAACGCATTTATTGACAGTTTCCTCAGAGAGAGCATTGCGGATAATAAGTCCGCTAATTTTTAAATCCTGTATATCTTTCAGCGAATACGAAAACTCGTTAAGGGCATCCATATTGGTCTCAATAATATTTATGTCATACACAGAAATATCAGGGGGGTCGGTGATTTGTTTTTTATCAAAATTGAAAAATTTACTTAAGAAACTCATGTCATATTATATCCACAATTTCTCTTTCGATTTTTATAAAATAATATATTCCGCTAATAAAAATGAATATTACTGGAAGAATACCCCATAGATAATTAATGGGGGGGATCAAATCTCCAAGGAGACACCATCTAAAACCAGCAATTATCCCTGCCATTGGATTGAGATATAAAATAAAATGATATGACTCTGGCACCAGAGTACTGGGATAGAAAACGGGTGTAAGCCATATACTAAAATTTATTAAATATGGAATAATATGCTGGAGATCCCTGTATCGGATGGTTAAGGCACTTAACCAAATAGCAATTGATAAACCGGTTAATACAGCTAGAAGGAGAAATACTGGAAATAGGAGAATCAAAAATGACGGCATACCGCCCAAAAATATCATTAATATGATCAATAGAATTACGGAAATTCCAAAATCTACCAAACCAACTAATACTTTTGAAAGGGGAAGAATTAGACGAGGGAAATAAATTTTCTTTAAAAGATATTGGGAATCAACAAGTGAGGTTCCCCCCTGGTTGACAATGAACGTATAGAAATACCAGGCAACCATTCCTGAAAATGCAAAAAGAGGATATGGGATATTATTTGTATCGACTTTAATCAGCTTATCAAAAAAAATGGTAAATATCAATAGTCCAGTCAAAGGCTGGATAACGGACCAGAGAATTCCAAGTACAGTTTGGGTGTATTTTGCTTTTACATCTCTCTTGGCAAGGGTGTATAAAATGGATCTGAATTGGTAAATTTGCCGGACTATTGTGAGAACGGGCTTTTTTGCAGGTTCGATAATTTTATAATGTTGTGTCAATGATATTTTCATTATTGGGTTGCAAAAATTTAAGGCAGGAGTGGATAAGATAAAAACAAATATTTATCACCAGGAGAAATGTAATTTATCATATCTAATATATGAAAATTGCCGTAATTACACCCTTTCTTCCTTATAAAAATGCCACCCATGCCGGTGGAGTGTACACCTGGCATTTGATAGAGCATCTCTGTAAGAATCATGGCGTAACCTTATTCACGCGGGTGCATAAAAATGAAGGCAGTCAACTACAACAAATTAATACCAATTTTGAAAAGATCCATTTTTTGGAGTACATGAGTTCAACAAAATCTTCAATATTCAAAAAGCTATCTACAATTATTTCATATTTGTATTTTTTTAAAATGGTTAGAGGCAAACTGAAGAATCAAAAATTTGATTTGATCCAGATTGAATATTCCGAATCGACTTATTTTTTGGGGAAATTAAATTCAAAATTGCTATTGAATCTACATGACGTAGTAGGATTGCGATATGCCAGGGAAATTGATAACCAGAATAACCCTTTTTCAGAATCCGTCAGTTATATCAAAAAAATGATGTACGAATTTCTTGAAAATGTTTCTGTTCGAAAGACAAACATGATATTTGTTCGAACTGATTATGAAAAACATTACTTAAGAACTCGATTTCCAGAAAAAAAGATTGAGGTTGTTCCATTGATGATGAATGAGGATGCCAACCCGGACCCAATATATAGTATGAAGGAAAATGCTAACCACTTATTATTTACCGGTGCACTGGATCGCAAATACAATGAGGAGACTTCGATATATATCATATCAGAAATATTTTCAATAATATCAAGAGATTTTCCAGAAATAAAATTAATTCTTGGCGGAAATAATCCAGGTGATAGATTAAAAGAGATGGCTGCAAATTCAGAAAATATTAGTTTAACTGGATATGTGAAAGATTTTGATCAATTATATCAATCAGGGGGGATATTTATATCTCCTGTTTTTAGTGGCGGTGGTATGCTGTATAAAAATCTTCAGGCAATGTGGTTTGGATTACCAGTGATTACCACCACTTTTGGCAATTTGGGTATCAATGCTGAAAATGGACTTGAAGTTCTCATCGCAAATAAATCTTCAGAATTTATTGATTCCATAAAGCGATTACAAAACAAAGAGTTTTATCAAAAAATATCACATAATGGAAAAAATCTGGTCCATCGACAGTATAATGCTGAAAGAGTTTTAACTGACTATGACAATCATATTAGTGATTGCATACATGGTATGGATTAAGGAGAGGTAATGAACCACACATTTATTGTGCTTGCTCATGGTGAATCACCTTTCCTGGAGGAATGCATAATATCATTAAAGAATCAAAGTTTAAAAAGTGATATTGTTGTGTCTACATCTACACCAAACGGATTTATTAAAAAAATAACAGATAAATATCAATTGCCACTTTATATTAATAAAAATAGGAGTGGAATGGCAGAAGATTGGAATTTTGGACTCAATTGCGCTAAAACAAAATATTGTACATTAGCTCACCAGGATGATATTTATAATCAGGATTACCTTTTCACCTGTAATAAAGCTTTGTCGAATGATTTTTCAATTATGTTTACTAATTACATCGATGTCAATGAAAGGCTAGGCATAATTGGTAAATTCCCAAAATTAATAAAACGTCTGCAACTTTTGCCTTTTTGGGTAAAAAACGAACTATATTCAACGCTGCTGCGGAAATTTATACTGAGATTTGGGAATCCTATCGCCTGCCCAGGCATATTATATAATCTTGATAATCTGGGAGAATTTTGGTTTGACAGCAGGTTTACAAATAATTTAGATTGGTTTGCATGGCTTCAATTGAGCGATAGGGTGGGTAGCTTTATTTATGTACCAAAAATATTATTTAAACATAGAATTCATCCATTTTCTACCTCAAGCAAAAGTATCTCAGATCGAGTAAAATTAAATGAAGATTTAGAAATATTCAAATTAATGTGGCCGGATTGGATCGCAAATTTGATGCTGAGAGCTTATTTCTTTGGATATCAAAAATATCAGAAAAAATAGATAAATTCATACTTTTTGGGTATTTCTTCTAAAAGTATAATTATATAGACACATCCATATATAGTTATATATAATAATAATAACAATCAGTTATCCGGATTTTATTCTATTTTCAGAGAATTGAAATAATATCAATATTTTCAAAATAATAATAAGATTAATAAAATATTTATTTTAAATTAATTTACGTTTCGAAGAGATGATTTAAACGATTGATTTTAATTATCTCAAGCCTGCAGAGTTGATGCCCGTACAACAAAGGCGTTCTTTTAAAGCTATAATATTTAATAGTTACCGTAAATTGTTTAGCGAAATTTAGAACTCCCTACCGGCGACAATTATAATTCCCTATTGAACAATAGTTGATATTAGCTATTTGAACCCCCTTAATAATGGAGGTTTAGATGGTGACAAATCACCAATATAGGA